>CEAQ01019467.1_pt1 | contig 87399 bp, 89 predicted proteins | sample 557611 | NCBI WGS metagenome assembly CEAQ01 (sample SAMEA3182097, study PRJEB8094) | gut metagenome | biome: human; feature: gut; material: Stool; isolation source: human stools | place: Canada | collected 2012-05-15
GGGCGTTCATAAATTTCCTGACACAGTGTTTCTGTTTCGCGACAAAGAGAGGAGCAGTACCATTCCGGATCCGGCTTATGATTTTCCGGGGCATGATGTACTTCTGTCAGCCCGCAGGAGGCACAGATACGAAGCTCATCCACGTGATGGAATGATACAAAACGGCGACCTTCTGAAAAGGGATACCAGTCACCGCCGTCCAGGCAACGATCGAGAAAATCGTCATTCGCTTCCGGTGATAAATTCAGGCGGTTCCGGAAGAGGGTTTTCAGTTCATCAGGGGTAAATGACAGGCTCTCTCTCAGCTTTTCGTTGAAACCCGCCATGTTTCTTTCATACCAGGCATTGTCCAGTAGCCAGTTTCCGTCTGCCAGTTCAAATTCCCTCAGTTCTCCCCGGGAAATCCGTTGTGAAATGAGTGTCAGCCAGATGCGCTCCGTCAGCGTTTCAGGAAGGCTGTAATCGTTTTGCAAACTGCTCAGCCATGATTTACTGTTGAGCACCGGTTGTTCTTCCAGTGTCTGGCTGATGGCACTGGTCAGTCTTTTCAGCGCCTGGATCTGGCTGGCCGCCCATAGCAGCGTCACTAATGCAGCCAGCCAGTACAACAACCCGCCCCACCACATCAGTGAGGGTGAAATATCGAACTGCAATGCGATCAATGGTGCGTATGCAGAACACGCCATAAGGAAAAAGGCAGTATAAAAACAGCAGTAATACCCGTTAATTTCCTTGCTGATATCTTCAGGTGTGAGCCCGTTCTGCTGAATGGTTCTTATCTGCACGGGAAGAGCCAGCAGACCAGCGGCGAGAGCGGTGGTCAGAATAAATTTTACAGAGTCAAAAGTATGAGCCTCCAGTGCGATATGTTTACCATCAAGTCCCCACATGAAGCTGATGATCATTCCGGCAATCGTCAGAAATACGCCTGCCAGCCAGCGAATATGGAATAACCGGGTTATGCGTTCAGTGATATAGCCAGCCAGTAAAGCCGGACCGAACAGACACAGCAATATGAACCCTGCCAGCGCAGACGCTGTGCTGGTTAATGCTCTGAACAAAAGGCGAAGAATGGCAAATCCTGCGATCAGCAGAATCAGCGCGCCGACTATCTGTAACATAGTCACTCCGTGATGAATATCATGTTATTGTGAATGCCAGTGAATGTGGCACTGAAATGTTTTCCCCCGTCCGGGTCCCGGTCATGATGACCGGAACCACAGAGAGGCAATGCAGAATTATCAGAAGGTCACATTCAGCGTGGCCTGACTGTTATAACCTTCAGCGCTGCTGCCGCTGACGCTGTGGGCATAACCGGCCTGAACGCCCAGGGTGATATTTTCCCGGACACGGGCTTCCAGTCCGGCCTGCAGATCCAGTGAAGTGCCATTCTGTGAGGGAGAGAACGTCATCCCGCTGCCTGCGGTGGAGGTCCCCACACGCATATCACCCCGGGAGCTGAAGGTGCGGATAACGGAAGGCTGTACCCACCAGTTCACCGGCAGTTCACGCACACTGTGTTTTGCACTGTCACGCAGGGGGGCACGGGATGAGGTGCCTTCACCAAAGGTCATATCGTTGTGGCTGCCCAGACGGAAACCGGCACGCACATGTTGTGCACTGCCATGCCCGAACTTCACATAACCGGCGTTGTCCTTACCGTCATCCAGCGAAAGCCCCTGCCAGGTGTACTGCAGCCGTGGCTCCAGCATCAGGTTGTCAGTAATACTGAAGGGCAGACCGGTTTCCAGTGAGCCCAGCCAGCCCCAGCCCCGTGCGCGGAAGTCGTTATTGCCCGATGACGCTTTCATACTGTGGCGGGTTCCCTGTGCCACAATGTCAGCCCACAGGCCGGAGGAGGTGTGTGTCAGGTTCATATATCCGCCCAGGCTGCCGGCATCATCCCGGACCGTGCCGGCGCGGGAGCCGTCATCATCCTTAACATCAACGGAAGAATGGCCTGCAGCACCATACACTCCTGTCGTCAGTGACATACCGGCGACCTCTGTTCTGAGCAGGTCACCCTCCAGACGGACGAAGCCATAGCTGCCGCTGCTTTCCGGCGTGGCCCCACGGGCAATACCGCCGTTGTTATCGTGACCGAGATGGCCGCCCTGAATGCTGAGACGGACGCTGTTATTTTCACCGTTTACACCGGTCTGATGGCTGCGTGAGCCTGCCAGAATCCGGTCATAGTCCATTGCCTGTGTCAGCATGGAGGCGTACAGGGGGACTTCAGCACGATAACGTTCTTCACTGCGCAGATACCAGCTCTCATCACTGTCCCGGTTGAGGGTGTAGTTAAAGGCCCCGGCCTGCAGCATATTCCCCTGGACAAAAGCCCCTTCCTCCGTGGTGGCACCGTTAATGGCTTCCACCACCTGAATACCCTTACCGCTGGTCGCCAGCCCCGACGCACTGTTGCCGGCGTTCACCAGGTTCAGGATGGTTTTTCCGGTTGCCCTGCCACCGTCAATGACCAGTCTGTCAGCATTGTTCTGTGCCATATCCGGGCGTACACGCAGGCTGATGGTGCCATTCTGCCCGTTCAGGTTTTTCACTTTCAGGGTTGCCGGTACGAACTTCCCTGTGCGGGTGGAGGTGAAATGAATCTGTCCGGCATGGCTGAGGTCATCCACCACCGACTGCACCGTGGCGTTATCAGGAATATTCCAGGTGGCACCGGAGGCGAGAGTGACATTCGTGGGGTCAATGGCACCGTTCAGCACAGTGCTGCCGGTCAGCTTCAGGGCTGTACCGCGCTGAGCAATGACATCCGTGGTGACGGTACTGTCGTTCAGCGTCAGCGTGCCTTCATTCAGGTTGACGGCTTTCTGGGTGAGTGTGGTGTTGCTGACAGTGAGTGTGCCACTTCCTGATTTTTCCACGCTGCCGTTACCGGTGAGAGAGCCTCCCTGCAGGAGTGCATCGCCTTCACGGATGGTCAGGGTATCGTTGTTCACCGTCTTCCCGGAAAGGGTAAGTATGGCGCCGTTATTCAGCGTGGTGGTGCCCGCCAGTGTGCCGCCCCTGGCGGTGAACAGTCCGCCATTTACCGTGGTATCCGTGGCCGTATCACCGGCGTTCAGCGTGAATGAACTGCCTTTTTCCAGCATCAGGGCATCCGCCTGACCGCCTCCGATACTGAATGCCTTTCCGTCGCTCCGGGTACCACTGACAGCGGCACCGGAATCGGCCAGCAGTACACCGCCATTTCCCATGGATACGGTGGTGGCGGTGCCACCGTTGCGGACATCCAGCGTTCCGCCATCATCCACGCGGGTATTAGTGGCTGTGTGTCCGGTCAGCACATCCAGGCGTCCGCCATTTTCCAGTACGACATTATCAGCTTTACCCTCCACAACAGAGAATGCTCCCAGGCGGTTTATGCCGGTAACGGTTGCAGCCGTACTGGTAACCAGTGCGCCGCCCTGCTTCAGGGTGACATTCGTGGCTGTACCACCGGCGTCCACCTGCAGTCTGCCCTTCTGATTAACGGTGGTATTCCCGGCCACACCCCCGTTTTTGACAATCTGCCAGCCGTCACTGTTCACAACAGTGTCAGACGCTGTACCGCCGTTGTGCACATACTGGTATCCCCCATTCAGCGTGGTATCCAGTGCGTGACCATGTACAGTCTGGTCGCCGCCGGCATAAACCACAGTGGTATTTGCCGTTCCTTCAGCTCTCACAATCTGGCGACCGTTTTTATTGATGGTTGTGCGTACGGCATCCCCGCGAACAAACTGCCCGGTATCACCGTTTTCTGCATCCGGTCCCCCTTCCGCCCCGGTATTAACAACGGTATCCGTTGCCACTGTACCGGGCTTGACGACCTGCCAGCCCTTATCATTAATGACGGTTCCTGTGGCTATCGCCCCCTCATGCATCCACTGTTCGCCACCATTCAGCGTGGTGTTCACTGCCCGTCCCTGAAGGCTCTGTCCGCCTCCGGCACTGATAACCGTGTCTGAGACACTTCCACCGGGGTTCACTCTCTGAAGACCACCACTGGTGACAGTCGTTTTGTTGGCTGTTCCGCCATCCTGTACCCATTGCCCGCCGGTATTGGCCTCGTTATCCGGCCCATACTCCAGCCCGGTACTGATGGTCATTCCGTTGGTCGTACCGAAGACAATCTGGTTGTCATGATTTGCCAGTGTTCCGCCGTTCACGGTTTCTCCCGGGTGCACAACGATGTCAGCAGCCAGCACCGGGAGTGACGTGACTGCGGCAAGAGACAGTGCAACCGCCACACCGCCACGTTTACCCCGTGCGCGGGCCAGTTCGGAGGCAACCACGAAAGCGCCCGTAATGTGATTCCATACCAGCCTGTAGCAGGTATTCAGATGTCGTTTCATCAGCTTTTCCTTAGATTGAGGGTGAATAAAAAAGCCGGTACCCACAAACGTGGATACCGGCAGGTAAAGGGTTACAGTGCCGGAGGTCCGGCTGTGGGAGTTTCTGAATTGTGGTTCTGTTGTTCCCTGAATGTCTTTCTGTACGTATCTGTGCATGTTACTGACAAAGGTTATTATTAGCTTATCGATCGATATAAACGATCGATAAAATAGATATCGATCGTTTTATTCTATTATTGAGCTATTGCACGGACAAGAGAGACAGTAACGAAAACAGTGCTTTTGTGAGCAGACTCAGAGTCAGGGAGGGCATCAGTCACGACAGGTTCAGAAGAAAATCCAGTTCCATACCGCACGGGCAACAGAGACCACCGTGTCACGAACAGCGCGCAGGGCCGTACGGACAACAGAGGCAACACAGACGCTCTCCGCTGTGTCAAATATCCGGTCCACCGCACCGGTAAACTGTTCACGGGCCTGAGACCGGACAGATTCCGTGCGCAGCTCGTCCTGCAGTCGGGTCATCAGGGGACTGGCGGCATGGTCGGGAAGCGCTGTCATGAGCGCACTGACCAGCGTATCCAGTTCCCAGCCGGTGCGGGCCGATACGGCCACAACCGGATGTACGGGCCGGAACAGACGGAATACCGCCTCCGTTTTTTCGCGAATATTCTGTGCCTGTGCAGGAGAAGGCTGAATACCGGCCATATCCCATTCATGGCAGGGCTCCGTTTTGTCGGCCTGCGTCACCACAAACAGTACCCGCTGATGTCCCCGGTGCAGGATGTGTCGCCAGAAATACTCATCCACAGACAGGGCACGGTCATCGGCTTTAATCAGCCACAGTACCAGGTCAAGTTCAGGCAGAATGTCACGGTACAGGGCCTCATACTCTGCATCCCTGTCCCGGCTCTCGCCCACCCCGGGCAGGTCAGTGATAACCATGCTGTGACCGTGGCCACTCAGACGGAAGCGCCGTACTTCCCGGGTGCCGGCGTGAACATCACTGACCGGGGTGACCTCCCCCTGAAACAGTGCATTACAGAGTGAGGATTTACCGGCCCCGCTTTTACCCATAATGCCAATCACGGGTTCGTGACGGGTGAGTTTGCGCAGATGTTCCAGGATGTGACGGGAAAGCGAGTAAGGCAGGGAGGAGAGCGGTTTTTCAATTGCCTCAATGGCATCAGACGGATTCATACATGTATTCCCGGTGAAAAAAGACAAAATCCCGCGCACCGGAAAGGTGGCGGGGGATTCACGGAGATAATATCTGTCTGAAATTGTTTTTAATCGATGGGATTGTTGCGTATTAACATGAAGGAGATCAGGACTTATCCGTTACTGGGTGATCTCCTTCCATGAAAATACGCCGTTATTGTTAAACAGCAGGCTGATTTCTCCGTAAAGGGGAAAATATTTATCGGCTGCATGATTATCAGGTGTGTCTGTGTTTACTGCTGTGAGTATTTTTCAGTGTATTGTGGGGGAGATGTCAGTGGGAGATATTAAATTTACATTTATAATTATCTTACTTCTTCTGTGTGTTTTTTATAAGGGTGCACACGTAATGATATCTGTTGATACCATGTGGTTAAGTGTTTCCCTTCCTGGTCATGCGTAATGATTAAATGCTTTTGTGACACCATTCTTCCGGTCTGAATATTTATCCCGTTCTTTTTTATTTGTGCAGTGATACTGTCGGAAGAGAATTCAGTAATGTGAGGTGTCCTGGTCAGGATAATATCTGCTGAGATATTATTAGTTGAGTGTGTTTTTACTGAGCAAAAGCTGGCTTTTAATTCCTGTACTGAAACGCTGTTGCTCGTCCGGGGTTAACTGAAACTGGATGATGATGTAAAATGAAGGCTGTTTTTGTGTTTGTCGAAGAAGTGTTATTTTAATCCATTCTCATCATTGGCTGGCGATTATACAGAAGTATTTGAAGAAAAAATGGTGCATTTTATCTGCGTCAGCAGGGAGGAAGTATTTTATTGATGTATCAGTATTAAATGGTTTTTGTTATTTATAAATATGTCATCCTGTCCATAGAATATTGTACTCAGCATACAGTGCAGGAACTGTAGTCTTCTTTATTTTATTCTTCTTCAGGAGGGGGGGATTCCTGAAGGCGTTATTCCCGGTGTTCTGTTTATGATTCATCCCGGCAGGAAACCGGTATCTGCAATACCCGGGATGATGCTTTTTGTTCGTACGTGGTTGTGTAAAATTTGAATAGTGGATGTGCTCTGAAGGGAAGGAGGGGACACACAGATTCATTTTGTCTTTCTTCAGCAGCAAAACACACTGTGGTTATTATTTAACCATTAAATCAACAAAAATTTTTACCTCATATTGATTTGACTGCTATTTTTGCTATTAATAGCCAGAATTGCAGTGCTTTTATATCTGTGTGTAGTGAGGTTACTATGTCATTCGGTCAGCCTTGTGATGAGTTTCCCCTGAGTTCGCTGCCTCCACTCATTCGTGATGCCGTTATTGAAGCTCAGCAAATTACGCAGGCTCCCCTTGGGCTTGTGGCAGCGTCTGCCCTGGGCGCTGTTTCACTTGTCTGCCAGAATCTGATTGATGTCTGCAGACTGAATACACTGCGGGGGCCGGTCTCTCTTTTTTTCCTGACGCTTGCCGAGTCCGGAGAACGAAAAACCGCAGTGGACAAATTATTAATGAAGCCCCTGTACCAGCAGGAGATGCAGTTATATTCCAGATACAAAAGTGAACTGGCTGTCTGGAAAAACAAGGAAGAGCTTTTAAAGGCTCAGAAAAAAGCATTGTTGTCAAAACTGAATAAAGAACTCCGCAAAGGCGCGGATGAGTCAGAAACCCTCAGACAACTGGAAGTACTTCAGAAAAACAGTGCGGAAGAACCTGTGAGGTATAAATTCATTTTTAATGATGCCACGACTGCGGCAATTAAGAATCAGCTTTGTGGTAAATGGCGTTCAGTGGGTATTATGTCAGATGAAGCCGGTATTATATTTGATGGATATACCCTGTCTGAGTTGCCTTTTATTAACAAAATGTGGGATGGCTCTGTATTGTCTGTGGACAGAAAGAATGAACCCGAACAGATGATTGAAAATGCCAGAATGACGTTATCCCTCATGGTGCAACCCGGTCTTTTTGACCGATATATGGAGCGAAAAGGTTCTGTTGCCAGGGACAGTGGTTTTCTTGCCCGTTGTCTTATCAGTAAACCTGCAACCACGCAGGGGAAACGCTTTATTAACGGAGCTGTGATTCCGGGAGGATTATTAACGGCATTTCATGAACGATTAATGGAACTGGCCAGAGGCAGTATTGAAAAATCCAGTGAGGATGAACGGTATTGTCTGCATTTTTCGCCTGAAGCGCAAAAAATATTTATTGAGCACTATAATGTTCTGGAGCAGGATTTATCCCCTTCCGGACCCTTAAGCCCGTTTCGAGGACATGTTTCAAAAAAAACAGAAAACATTGCAAGAATTGCAGCGTTATTTCAGTATTTCAGCTATGGTGAAGGGAAAATCTCTGCCGATATCATGACGTCTGCTGTCGTAATAAGTTCGTGGTACACAGATGAATATAAAAAATTATTTGCGTTACCTGATGAATCTGAACTGCAGCAGAAGGACGCCGAGGAGCTGTTCGACTGGCTCATTGAGGAGTGCCGCGGAGAATGCCCACCCCGTGTCAGGAAAAATTATATTCTCCAGTGTGGCCCGGGTCGGTTCAGAAACAGGAAAAAACTGAACGCATTGCTGAACATTCTTGAATCTCAGTTCAGGCTTTCTGTCGTGCCGGAAGGAAAAACCATGTATGTTCTGCTTCCCCAGATAGCCAGTTTAAAGTTGTCTGATGTCTCTGGTATTTTTACCTCGGGTTATCACTACAATAAGCTGAGAGCGAAGTAACCGGTGAGCAGTTTTTCTCCATTATGCTTCAGACTTAGATGATTGATTATTATGGGGATTTCATCACCGATATTCAGATGTATGAATATCGGTGATGAACTAAAGCTCAGGAGCTGCGTGGTGGTGATGAATCAACAGGCATATAACTGATACCCGCCGGTCAGAAGTTCCAGCCTGCGACTTTCCTGTCTGCGTGCCCGCAGTCCGGCGTTCAGGTGCAGCGTGTGACAGAACGCACGGAGAGCGAAACGGCAGGCAGACAGGCCGTTCAGTCAGCCCTGGCACCCTGCCCGGATACCAGCTTCCCTGAAACAACTGGCATCAGGTGCGCTTATCGTCAACCGTTGTGCGGTATGCCAGGAGCACGTACTGATCCATCAGATCCGTCAGTGCTGCGCTCTGCTTCTGACGGTTGATGATCCATTCCTCCAGCTCTTTTTCTGATTTCCGTTTCAGATTCTCCGTCCAGTCGTCAAGGCAGTTTCCGGTCATTAAATCAAGCCAGCAAAGCCAGACCAGTTTGAGGCGCAACTCCGTGCCACCAAACTGACGGAAGAGGCTGATCAGTTTATTTGCCAGCGAACGCTGCCTCAGACGTTCACATTCAGACAGGAGAATGCCTTCCAGCATCGGATGATGAACCAGCAGATGTTCACTGGTGCATAAATTCACTATCAGATCATCATCCAGGGGCGGCGTGGTCCGTTTGTCCGGACCATAAATCAGCCGGTGCAGACTCTGGGGTACGATGGCAATCTCCGGTTTTTCACCATTGAATGACACCCACCCGGGCGTCAGATTATGGAAGTAGTAGATATTCGGATGACACACGCCCCAGGATACGGCGTGCCGGGTGAAGCCGGTCAGCCATTTCTGGTAGCTTTCGTGGAGCAGCTCGTAACGGGTCTGATACTGTGGTTTCATTTTCATATTCCTCACGGGGGATAACAGGCAGCAGAACGCCGCCGGCAGGCCGGAGACTGCGTCTGTTGCAGATGAACGGTTAAGAATTACGGACGGGACTGTGCAATACGCGCCTGCAGCCAGGCTTCCACTTCGCTTTTCAGCCATCGGGAGCTGCGGCCCATTTTGATGGGCGCAGGAAAGTCACCATCCTTGATGAGTTTGTAAAACCACTTATCGGTCAGGCCGGTCAGTTGAGTGATAAATGCCATGTCGACCATCTGGTCATCCATCAGTGAAACTGGGGTGATCATGAGAATGTTCCTCCGGATGTTGTTAAACCAGCCGGTGTGGTCATGAAAACAACGCACCACCTTCACCGGCATAACAACCGGGGAGAAACGTAAAAAATAATCGGGAATGTGACCGCCAGGAGATAAACGGGGAGGTTACGGTGGCTGAGCCGTACCGGTATGCCGGGTGGTTGTTACGAAACGATGCTTCCGCACGCGCGCGCGATAAAGAAGGGATGATTTTCGTGAGGAAGAGGGGAAAACTGGCGTTCTGATAATTGCAGAGTTATTTACGGGGCGGTTACGATGGGGCAGACCGTGTCCGGTGGGCAGGCGACAGGTATCACCGATGGGATAAGACTGTCTGATTGGTATTATAAATATATAAGAGAGATCAAACACATGAGATCAAATACATGAGTTCATATATGTGAAATAAACACGGTGAGTGTGATCAGTGGGCATGATGAGAACGCAGTAGCAACAGACTGCGCTATCCCTGATAGCTGGCGTATAACCCGCGTATATAAAACGTATCTGCAATGTACGTGAACAGAGTGCATTAAGCATCCGTCTGAGCGGTAAACATATCCGACCTGGTGAGTGACAGTCTGAGAGACCGGTTAAGTGGTGGCTCGGGAGTAATGAGTTTGGGGTGGGTACCAGAATGCCAGTCTGGCGGTATGCTGACAGTATCACGTTAATTGCAGCATAAAGTGATGAGAGGCTAATGGAAGTTAAAACCAAAGCAGTTCCGTCGTTGTTCATCCCGGGAGACGCTGGAAAAAGTGATTTCCCACACGCGTTATAAACTTACCTCTGCGGAACTGGAAGCCTTCAACTCTGTGGTTGATCACTGGCTGGCAGAACTGACAATGAACAAGCTTTACGATCGTGTTCCCGCTTCAGTCTGGAAATATGTCATCTGAGCGTTCGGTAATCACAACTGCATCGCACCAGGTGTTATCCGCTTTGTGATTCTTATTGGCTCTTCTCAGGTTATTAAAAGCTGAATATGTTCCTGTTGTCGGGAACCAGGATAATACCGGGAACGTTAAGCGGTATAGCGACAACAAAGAATTCGAAATCAAAAGGGAATGGTGCCGGAGGCGTGGGCGGTAATGGGCTGATTTTCAGGTATTACCGGCTTACAGCGTGTGGTTGATATTGAGGGGCTGTGAGTTTCACGTATTTGTCAGAAACCCAGACGAGTTTTCCTGTATGGGACGAAATAAGGCAGCGGCAATACCTGGAAAAATTTAATATGGTATGAAGGAGAACCTGTCGGTTACGCTTAATATAACCGGTACACTGTCAGCTCAGGGGATACATGAACCGTTATCTCACCAGCTACACAGTATATACACACTGACGCTGACAGTAGTCAGCAGGACCACAATAATCAGTGCCAGCAGTATGGTAACGATACGGTCTGTATTCCGGTAATAGCCGAAGGGGTCGACAGAACCACAATACGGGCAATACACAGTATTATGAGTAATCGCGTTTCCACAGTCCCTGCACTTCTTTTTGCGTATCACCATAACGCCCTCCTCACAGCCTTACCCGTAACCGGTTTTTTACATTAAAAAAACAACGCTGAAAATTCAACCGTCAGTCCGGAGACGACCGTTCGGGTTATCTCAGAGTGCCTGAGACAGTGTCCTGCCGGAGGTCACTTCAGGGACTCTGCGCATTTTTTACGACGTGGCTATTCCGTATGAACCATACGGAGATTTAACCATGACCTACAAATACAACCCCTTCTGGCAGCAACGTATTCGTGAGACGGTGCGGCACGCACTGAATGTTCATCCCCGCCTGACGGCATTGCGGGTTGACCTGCGTTTCCCGGATGTACCGGCAGCAACGGACGCAGCTGTGATATCCCGCTTCATCAATGCCCTGAAAGCCCGAATCGACGCTTACCAGAAACGTAAGCATCGGGAAGGTAAACGCGTGCATCCCACCACCCTGCATTACGTCTGGGCCCGGGAGTTTGGGGAGTGCAAAGGTAAAAAACACTATCACCTGATGCTGCTGGTTAACCGGGATACCTGGTGTCGTGCCGGTGATTACCGTGCTCCGGGATCACTGGCCGGGATGATTAAACAGGCGTGGTGCAGTGCCCTGGGAGTGGATGTCGGGTGCCATGCCACGCTGGTGCATTTTCCGGCCTGGCCGGCGGTGTGGCTGGAACGCGATGATGACACTGGCTTTCAGCAGGTGCTGGAACGTGCTGACTATCTGGCGAAGGAACATACCAAAGCTCACTGCACCGGTGAGCGCAACTTTGGCTGCAGTCGTGGCTGAGCCCGACAGACGACTTATCTGACCTTAGTGTGATGACGTGTTCACAGCGACCACACTGATTTTCCCTTCTGAGACTGAACTGAAAACCGCCATTCACACCCTGACCACGCTGCCCGTACCGGGACGGCTGTTGCCTGCGTGTCGTCTGGCGGCTGAGGAATATGACGATGTACGCAAAATCCTTTCTCGCACTTGATGGCAACGGACGTCTGACCGGTGCCCGTACCGCACAGACAGCGCCATACGATCGTTACACCTGCCACCTCTGTGGCAGTGCTCTCAGATACCACCCGCAATACGACACTGAACGTCCCTGGTTTGAACACACTGACGACGGGCTGACTGAGCATGGTCATGAGTGCCCTTATGTCAGACCGGAGCGCAGAGAAATACTGTTGATTAAACGCTTACGGCAATTCGTACCGGACGCCTTACCCGTAGTGCGTAAAGCCAGCTGGCACTGCAGACAATGTCACCACGATTATTATGGGGAGCAGTACTGCACACACTGTCATACAGGGCGCTTCAGTGAGGAGGTGGTTGCAGAATGAACGGTATAAAAACGGGGCTGGGATCACGCCGGGTGAGCACATTATCAGTGCCGATTCTGCGCTCAGCAGAAATATCCGGCATTGTTTCTGTCTTTCCTGTCGTGGCCGGTTGATTTTGCAGACAGATGCTCAGGGGGCGTGGTTTGAGCACGATTTACATGCCCTGAGCGCGCAACAGAAGGCGGCCTGCGTGGTGCTGAATCCGGAAAAATCCCATCCTTACATTGATGATATGGCGATGTTTTTATCGCCATTACCTGTCGTGCTGGAGTGGCATTGTGTGATGTGCGGGCAGCATTTTTCCGGGAAAAAGTTCTGTGAAGCCTGTGGCACGGGGATTTATTGCAGAGCGGCATGTACGAAGTATGTTTACAGATACCAGCCAGATTTGCTCCGGGACCAGGAGTGAGGGAGATGCGACATAATTACTTGATCATGCCAGTCATGCCCCTGCCGGATCCGGATGTGGTCCGGCGCTTTGTTCCGCGGACGGTGGCTCACTGGCTGTGTCTGCTGATGATCCTCTTTATGCGACATTCAGACAGGGGAGACATCGATAAACATCATCATCTGCGGGCAAATAGTTACACAGAATGATCATTGCTACCGGTTATGGCAAAACTTGGTGATGACCAGGTGAACCATCGGTGCTTCCGTTGATTCTTATGGACTGATAAAGTTTTGTCAGCTGAATCTTTATACGGAATGCTCTTCAGTATGCGTACACAAATTGACTATCTGGCGGATAAATACTGTTTTACAGAACGGAACGAATCGCCCCGTCTTCGCCAGCAGTGGCAGGATGTTCTGGAGGAGTGCCGGCAGACAGAGGCCGGGCCAGAAGAACGGCTGCGTATTGCACTGCTGAATGTGGATTACGTCACCAGTTTTGAACTGCCTTTTCGCTTGTTGCTTACCCGTACACCACAACTGATTGCTGCGCTGCGTGAAGAATGGGGAATCAGCCAGAAAAATGTGGTGTTTAACGATAAACGGTTTGGCTGCGTGTACAGCCTGAAGGCCAGCCTTTCTGGTGTGCCGGATACATTCCGGTATCATCTGTCTCATCGTATTCGTCGCGTGGTTGGGAATGAAAACACATCATTGCCATATCAGCAGGTTGCCCGGGAAGTGAAAGCGCCCCGTGAACGGCTGAAGTATGCACTGGAGGCGGGTTTACTGGTGACTGCACTGGACGGCCTGTTCTGGTTTGGCAGTCAGCGTATTGCGGCTGATGTTCTGAGGCTGAGAAAGGCCGGAATGCCGGTGGTGACCACGACCGTGGAGGTGCACGATAACCTGACAGGAACAACCCGCAAAGTACCGGCATACCATCTCTGATACAACCATCAGGGGGAATATTGCTCTGGCAGCAGCAGTACGACATTCTTTATACTTTATCCCCGTGCCTGAAAACATGTGCTAAGGAAACGGGAATGGCAAGGTCCGATTACGATATTATCAATCTGTCTCTGGAACATGAACTGAATGAGTGGCTGGCAGAGAGAGGTTATGCCGGACTGGTGGATAACCGGAACCGCCTGGCAGAGGTGGTTACCCGGAAATTGCAGGACAGCTTTTATATCAACGTTTCCTGGGATGCGCTGAACACAGCATACAGTGAACACCCGGAGTGGTTTTCAGGGCTTGTCTCCGGGGATGAGAATTAATAAGTGGATTATGCTGCCATCAGGCAATGTGATTGCCGGCAGGGATTTCGTTTTATTCTGTTTCTTCCCGGGGTTCGGGTTTGAATTTTCCCAGGAAGTTGTACATCGGTCGCATGCAGGGATGCGGATAGCCGTCCCGCATAAACACCACCCGGGTTTCCTCAACACTGGTCACGGTGACAAGCGCACCATGATCGTCTCTGTATCGCTGATTGATTTTCGGTAATGGAATATCTTCTGACATAGATTTCAGAACGGTAACAGTTAACTAAATTTTCATGTGGTAGCACTGAATCAGGAGTCTCTGCCTCCTGATGTGTTTTGTTAATCTTCTGTTTTTACTAGAAATCCCCTCACTCCTTCTTTCATTGCATTTTGTTGGGCCCTTCCTCCATATCTTTCCCGCTTTCCAGAAATCACGTCAATGCTGCTGAAACTTTACTCATTGTGATTTTCAATGACTGAAATCAAGAAAATACAGTGTTTATGTTAACTGGCTGTATCAAAAGTGTTTTGTGGAATAATTTTCTGTATTTTTACATTAACAATGGTTATAAGCTTTGAATATTCATTATTTTGCGACATTCCATAGAATAAAGTCCTGATTATTTGCATTATATCGATCGATGTATCTGTCATATTGAGATTTTTCAGATCTTCGTCCTATAATGATCAAAATTAAATCAGTGCACAAGGGGAGGCATCTGCGGTGATGGAACCCCTGAGATGCAGGTTTCACAGGAGAGAGCCATGAGCAGTTCGTTTCAGAATGAAATCCCGAAAGCAAGGGTAAATCTGAAATTAGACCTACATACGGGTGGTGGGCAGAAGAAAGTGGAGCTTCCGCTCAAACTTCTGGTTGCCGGTGATTTCAGTAACGGACAGGAAGAGCGTCCACTGTCAGAGCGTGTAAAAACGGATATTAATAAAAACAATTTTAATGATGTTCTGGCAGATATCTCCCCGTCTGTACATCTGAATGTGGAGAACACGCTTGCCGGTGATGGCTCTGAAGAGAGCATCAGCCTGACTTTCCGCAATATGAACGATTTCACGCCAGAGCAGGTCGCCCGACAGATTCCCCGTCTTAAAGCCATGCTGGCCATGCGTAGCCTTCTGCGGGACCTGAAAGCCAATCTGCTGGATAACGTGACTTTCCGTAAAGAGCTGGAAAAAATTCTGCGTGACCCGGCACTGAGTCAGACGCTGCGTGATGAACTGCGTGCACTGGTGCCGGAAAAGGCGTGATTTAACGGATTACGAGAGAAAATGCTGATGTCTGTACAGAAAGAAAAGAACGTTGCAGAGAGCGTGGTATCTGAAGCGCATGCCGGCGACAGCGTATATGCTTCCCTGTTTGAAAAAATTAACCTGAGTCCGGTATCTGCCCTGAGTGCACTGGATATCTGGCAGGATCCACAGGCCATGTCAGAAGCATCTGCAGATGAACGTCTGACGGCAGGGATGCAGGTGTTTATGGAGTGTCTGGCAAAAGCCGGCACGCAGGTGGAAAAACTCGATAAAGCGCTGATTGACCATCATATTGCAGAGCTTGATTATCAGATCAGCCGTCAACTGGATGCTGTGCTTCATCATCCGGAATTTCAGAAAGTGGAGTCGCTGTGGCGGGGCGTGAAGTCCCTGGTGGATAAAACGGACTTCCGCCGTAATGTGAAAATTGAGCTGCTGGATCTGTCCAAAGACGATCTGCGTCAGGATTTTGAGGATGCGCCGGAAATTATTCAGAGCGGCCTTTATCTGCAGACCTATGTGGCTGAGTATGACACGCCGGGTGGTGAGCCCATTGCCGCCCTGGTTTCAGCCTGGGAGTTTGATGCATCTGCACAGGACGTGGCGTTGCTGAAAAATATTTCCCGGGTGGCGGCATCTGCACATATGCCGTTTATTGGTTCAGTTGGCCCGGCGTTCTTCCAGAAAGAAACCATGGAAGAGGTGGCTGCCATCAAGGATATTGGCAACCACTTTGAGCGTGCCGAGTACATCAAGTGGAATGCTTTCCGTGAGACGGACGATGCCCGCTATATTGGCCTGGTGATGCCCCGTGTACTGGGACGCCTGCCGTATGGCCCGGATACCGTACCTGTCCGCAGCTTTAACTATGTTGAAGAGGTGAAAGGACCGGACCACCATAAATATCTCTGGACGAACGCGTCTTTTGCCTTTGCAGCCAACATGGTGCGCAGTTTTGTCACCAACGGCTGGTGTGTTCAGATCCGTGGGCCTCAGGCCGGTGGTGCGGTGCAGGATTTGCCAATCCATTTGTATGATCTGGGAACCGGTAATCAGGTCAAAATTCCGTCAGAGGTGATGATCCCGGAAACGCGGGAGTTTGAATTCGCGAATCTGGGCTTTATTCCGCTCTCTTACTACAAGAACCGGGATTATGCCTGCTTCTTCTCTGCTAACTCCGCCCAGAAACCGGCGCTGTACGATACGCCGGATGCAACGGCGAACAGTCGTATTAATGCCCGTCTTCCCTATATCTTCCTGCTGTCCCGTATTGCGCATTACCTGAAGATCATTCAGCGGGAAAATATCGGTACCACCAAAGATCGCCGTCTGCTTGAGCTGGAGCTGAATAACTGGATCCGGGGACTGGTGACGGAGATGACCGATCCGGGTGATGAACTGCAGGCCTCGCATCCGCTGCGTGACGGAAAAGTGGTGGTGGAAGATATCGAAGACAATCCGGGATTCTTCCGCGTGAAACTCTACGCCGTACCGCATTTCCAGGTAGAAGGTATGGACGTCAGCCTGTCACTGGTTTCGCAGATGCCGAAGGCAAAAGCGTAAGGCAGGTGTCGGGAAATGAAGATTTATCGCCCACTATGGGAAGACGGGGCTTTTCTGATGCCCCAGCAGTTTCAGCAGCAGGCTGCCTGGGATGTTCATCTGGCAGACAGCGTTGCCAGAATGGGGCTGGCGCATCCATGGGGCGTGGTGGCTGCAGAGTTTGATGACTCTCTGTTACCGCTTTCACGGTTGAATGCCACCCGTCTGATTGTTCGTTTCCCGGACGGAACGCTTATTGATACGGAACGCGCGGATAATCTGCCTCCGGTCTGTGATTTATCGACGGTTTCTGATCGTTCCCTGGTGGATATTGTGCTGGCACTACCGTTACTGAATGCTAACGGTGGCAACCTTGATAATGGCAGTGAGAGCGAGCGTCCGCGTCGCTGGAAATCAGAAAGGGTGAATGTGCAGGAGCTGGCCGGGCATGAGCAAAGCGAAGTGGCGGTATTGCGGCATAACCTGACTCTGCGCATGGCTCATCAGGAAAATGCTGCCTGGCTGACCTGTCCCGTTACCCGTCTTGTTCGTGATGCACAGGGACAGTGGTGCAGGGACCCGCGTTTTATTCCCCCTCTGCTGACGCTGTCTGCCGGTCCTTCGCTGATGACTGAACTTGCGGAGTTGCTTCATCACCTGCAGGCGCGTCGCCAGCGACTGATGTCCATGCGTCGGGAGAACAATGCCCGTCTTGCGGATTTTGCTGTGGCGGACGTGTCGTTGTTCTGGTTGCTGAATGCCCTGAACAGTGCGGAGCCTGTTCTGAAAGAGTTGCTTGACATGCCTTACCGCCACCCGGAACTGTTGTACAGGGAGCTTGCCCGGCTGGCAGGCTCCCTGCTCACATTCTCGCTTGAGCATAATGTGGATGCGGTTCCGGCATACCATCATGAAACACCTGAAAATGTTTTCCCACCATTGCTTTCTTTGCTGAACCGGCTGCTGGAGGCAAGCCTGCCTTCCCGTGTGGTTTTCATTGAACTGAAACAAAAGGGTGTGATGTGGGAGGGGGCATTACATGATGCGCGTCTGCGCGAAGGGGCTGATTTCTGGCTTTCAGTGCGCTCTTCCATGCCCGGGCATGAACTGCAGACGAAGTTTCCGCAGCTATGCAAAGCCGGGAGCCCCGATGATGTGTCTGAGGTGGTGAATGTGGCGCTGAGCGGGGTCATTATCCGTCCGGTTACGCATGTACCGGCGGCCATTCCGCTCCGGCTGGAAAACCAGTATTTCGCGCTGGATTTAAGTACGGATGCGGCCCGGGCGATGCTGGACGCGGGGCGTTGTACTTTCTACACCCCGGCATCGCTGGGAGATGTGAAACTGGAACTTTTTGCGGTGCTGCGGACATGAATAAACCTGTTATCTCCCGGGCTGAACAGATTTTTTATCCCGGCTGGCTGATGGTCAGCCAGCTGCGCAGCGGGCAACCGGTTGAGGATGGTAAGGCCCTGTATCGCCGTGCCTGTCAGCTGGTGAAACAGGCGCGTGAAGAGCTGGCCGAAGCAGGATTCAGTCAGAAAAGCAGTGACATCATGTTGTATGCCTTCTGCGCCCTGCTGGACGAGAGTGTACTGAACCGCGAAAAAACAGACGATGGCTGGCGCACCTGGCAGCAGGACCCGCTGCAGGCTCATTTTTTTGGTACGCTCAATGCCGGTGAAGAGCTCTGGGAGCGTATTCGTGAACAACTGAAATTACCAGCGCCGGATGTGGCGGTACTGACATGCCTCTGCCGTACGCTTCAGCTCGGTTTTACCGGTCAGTACCGGTCGCAGGATGATGAGCGTCGCGAAGATGTAATACGCGCACTGACAGCGCGTGTTCCTGCATTTACTTTCGCACAGGATGCGCCGGTGGTGGTGCGTGCACCGGGTTACCGTGCTGGCAGAACGATGTACTGGTTGTCATGGGGGGCGGGTATTGTGACGCTGGCTGGTCTCTGGTGTGTGCTTTCTTCTGTGCTTGCAGACCAGGTGGCACGGCTTACCGGGCAGGGATAACCATGCACGTACGTTCCCGTCTCTGGCTGACAATACTGAGTCTGTTCCTGACACTGTGGCTGATTTCGGGATTCCTGCCGCTGTCTGCAGTAAACCAGATAATACTGACCCTGGTTTCAGTTGTGGCGGCGGGGCTTGTGCTGTGGTACCAGTGGCGTTGTCTGTCTTCCCGTCGTGATATCCCGGAGAAGGCCGGCGATGACGGTCTGCCGCCTGAGTATTTTCAGGGACATGTGCTGCTTGTTGCCGGAAACTCAGATGCGTGGTTCGAACCCGGTCAGGCATACCGGGAAACAGCATCGGGATGGTATCTTCGTGTGGATACGCCGGAGCAGATGAGAATACTGGCAGAACGGTTGTCGTACAGCCGTCCGGCCCTGTGTGGCCAGGTCGTGGTCATGCTGGGACTTTTACCGGAGCAGCATACCTCAGATGAAGCTTTCCTGTCGTGGTTGCGGAACTGGCAGCGTGCAGTCATGCAGTGCCGGCAGTGGCTGAATACCACGCCACCGGTGCTGGTTACATTGATGGTTTCAGAGCCGTCACCACAAAACACATCCTTAAATAAGCACTCTACACACTGGTTTACACTGACACCGGACCTGCCGGGAATGCATATACGCCTGACGGAAGCCGGAGCAATTCCGGCAGAGGAATGGCTGCAGGCGTGTGATGCAGCGTCCAGGCTCCGGTGCGTCAGTGAACTGTTATGGCTGAATGCCATGTTGTCCTGGTACAACCGGGTTACTGATGCCCTGACAGCTATTTGCCGGCAGGAGCACTTTTATTTCCGGCCGGTTGCCGTTGGATTCTGTCTGACGTCGGTTGCGGCCCGCCCCGGTAATCTCTGGCAACAACAACTGACGTCCCTCACTGCATTGCCACCGCCTGCCGGCGTGTCATCACAGGTACCCGTATTCACACGCCGTTTCTGTTTACCAAGGAAATTGATTCTTCCAGCCCGTACCTTTACAAGGCCGTGACCACCGGGCAGACCCTGAAGTCTGCTGAGTTTAAGTGGTACAAAATCAATGATGCCGGTCAGGAGGTGGAGTATTTCAATACGAAGCTTGAGAACGTGAAGGTGGTGAAGGTTAACCCGGTCATGCACGACATCAAGAATCCCGCTTACGAGAAGCATAACCACCTTGAGCAGGTGGAACTGCGCTACGAGAAAATCACCTGGACTTACAAGGACGGCAACATCATTCATTCCGACGCATGGAGTGAGCGTACCACCGCGTAATTCTGCCGGACGGACAGGGCATCCTGTCCGTCATTTTTATTTTTTCTTCAGCATCTGTTGGCGGGTGCTGAAGAAAGAATTCTCAATCCTGAACACAGACCTGATGCGCCTGGGTTACGGCGAAGGGCGGTAGCGTGCCTGACGGTCTCCTGACAGTGAGTGAATAACATGGAAAATTCGGCAGCCCTGTTACGTCGTCTTAATCATTACTGTGCCCGTGCACTGGAAGGCGCAGCCTCCCTTTGCCAGACCCGGGCCCATGCGGAAATCACCCCGGAGCACTGGTTACTGAAACTGCTGGAGCAGGGGGAAGGAGACCTTACCGTGCTGGGCAGGCGTTATGACTGGGATATGGACGCGATATGGCAGTCGCTGCTCGGCTGGCTGGATAACCAGCCCCGTAGCGTACGCAGTCGCCCGCAGCTTGCGCAGTCCCTGAATGCTCTGCTGAAACAGGCCTGGATGGTGGCCTCATTACAGGGAGAAGAACATATCCGCAGCGTGCATCTGCTGGGTGCCCTGACGGAAAATCCGCACCTGGTTCGCTGTGACGGGCTGTGGCCTCTGCTGACACTGAGTCAGAGCCAGTTGCAGCGTCTGTCCCCGCTGCTGGATGCGCAGTCTGATGAGTGTCCGGAGACGTTACAGGATGCAGAGCCTGTGCTGCCTCAGGGAGACAGTGTGACCTTTATCGGGCGCCCTGTCGGTGCGGATACGGCAGGTATACCGTCAGGTGACCTGCCGCCGGTGTTACAGGGTGCGCTGGATAAATTCACCCGGGACATCACGGCCAGCGCGAGAGAGGGGAAAATTGACCCGGTATCGGGACGCGATACGGAAATCCGTCAGATGGTGGATATTCTCTCCCGCCGTCGCAAGAATAACCCGATTCTGGTGGGGGACCCCGGTGTGGGGAAAACGGCTCTGGTGGAAGGGCTCGCCCTGCGTATTGTGGAAGGTAACGTACCAGAATCTCTCAGACCCGTCACCCTGCGCACCCTTGACCTCGGCCTGCTGCAGGCCGGTGCCGGCGTGAAAGGTGAATTTGAACAGCGTCTGAAAAACGTGATTGATGCCGTGCAGCTGTCACCGGCTCCTGTACTGCTGTTTATAGATGAAGCCCATACCCTTATCGGTGCCGGTAATCAGGCCGGTGGCGCGGATGCGGCCAACCTGCTGAAGCCTGCGCTGGCGCGAGGCGAACTGCGCACCATTGCTGCCACCACCTGGTCTGAGTACAAACAATACCTGGAACGTGACGCGGCTCTGGAGCGGCGTTTTCAGATGGTCAAAGTGGACGAGCCGGATGATGAGACGGCCTGTCTGATGCTGCGCTCCCTGAAATCCCGTTATCTGGCGTAAATATTCGTACCCGGCCACCTTTGAGGCGGGAGGACAGGATAAAACATCCCAGTATCTGCTCGGTCTGGCCAGACTGGGGATCCCCGGATGTGCACAGAATATTGCCACGCCGGTATCGCGTTTTCTGGCGTTATTGCCCCTGATGTTGTTACCCGGAAGAACAGCTGAAGGGCTGACATCACTGGTAACGCTGCTGGCTCCCGGAACACAGGCCCGTGTCTGGCATCATGACCGACGACGGATCCCGCTGAAAACACCGCTGACCATGCGTGTTCATCACCCGGTCAGTCTGAAGAGTCGCCCGGTGATGGGCGATCATGCCACGGATGTGAACGGACAGGTGTTATTACAGCTTTCAACACAGACGGGCAGCGAGGTACAGGGCTGGTTACCAGGCGGGCATCTGTATTCTGATTTGTTGGCGTTGTTGCATGTTTATCTGGGAAGCCGTCTGGATGTACGTCTGCAACTTTGTGTTGAGCGTTCACTGTTACCGGATGCCCGGCTCAGTTGCCGACCGGCAGCCGGTAGTCCGCAACTGGGGCGCACGGCAGTAATGAGAACACAGGCAAAGATAGCGACTTCAGCGGCACGCGTCATGACCATCAGTCTGGGGCGTTATCAGCGGGTTCAGGAACATTATCAACGTAAGGAGACTCAGGAAAATGGCGATTATCGCTGGTAAGGCTGGTTACGGTCTGATTATTGCGTTGTTTTCCCTGTCGTTATCAGGATGCGGTCTGACGCAAAGAGTGGCAGACGGTACGGTATCTGCCACGAAATCCCTGTTTTACCGACAGATAAAAACACTTCACCTGGATATTCGTGCCAGGGAGGCCATTAACACCAGTGCTGCCGGTATTCCCCTGTCGGTTGTGGTGCGGATTTATCAGCTTAAAGACAACCGGAGTTTTGACAGTGCGGATTATCAGGCGCTTTTTACAGGGGACAATGAAATTCTGGCAGGCGATATCATTGCACAGAAAGATGTATGGCTGCAGCCAGGTGGTTCAGTAGCCGTGGATATGCCTCTGGATGATGCGGCGAAATTTACCGGTGTGGCAGCAATGTTTCTGGAGCCTGACCAGAAGAAAAATACCTGGCGGGTGGTGCTGGGCCGGGATGAGCTTGAGCCGGACACGCCCCGTCTTATTGAAGTATCCGGTAACACCCTGACCCTGTTACCGGTGAAGGATAAATAGTGATGCCGCGTCCTTCCCTTTATGAAATTCTCTATGGCAATTTCACTGGCGGGCTGGAGTTAAACCAGGTCGGTGAGGAAGAGCAGGTTATTCTTTCGGTGCTCGATAACATGCAGCGTATTCTGAATACCCGTGCCGGAAGCCTTAAGCATCTTCCGGATTATGGTCTGCCGGATATAACAACCATTCTGCAGGGAATGCCGGGGACGGCGCATCAACTGATGCGCGTGCTTTCAGACGTTCTGCTGAAGTATGAGCCACGTATTAAGCGCGTCGACGTGACGATGCAGGAACAGACTCAGCCTGGTGAGTTGCATTATGTCATTGATGCAGAACTTAAAGATGCCGGGCTGGTTCGTTACGGAACAACATTTATACCGGAGGGCAGGGTGTTGTTGCGCCATCTGAAACAGCAGCGCTACGTGCAGACGTGAGCCGGAGCAGGGAGGGCAGAACAGAAATAAATAAACAGCGATGGATATATGTCAGGTGTGAATGTGACATTATTCTGGCTTATGACAACGCTGGCTGAATGTTTCATCATCCTGATAACTCGGGCATATCAGCAATAACAATGTATGAGTTTTAAAATGAAGAAAATTATCTTTTTTCTGTTCGTGGGGCTTTTATTTTCGGTTCAGGCAGATGCTGCGCGGGGAAGAAAACCCTGCTCGGGTGCTAAAGGTGGTATTTCACACTGTACGTCAGACGGACGTTTTGTCTGCAATGACGGAAGTCTGAGTCAGTCGAAGCGCCTTTGTTCTGGTTATGGCGTGGCACCCGGCAAACGTCAGGTGAAATCACCGGTCACCACGAAGCCGGTTCAGAAGGAAAAATCAGCGGCTGTCCGGAAGGTGTCACAACCGTCGGTGGCTGAGAAAAATGAGGCTGTGCCGGTCACTGAACCCCGCAACCCTACCTGTGCGCCGCTTTATATGGCCAGCAAACCCGGATTTACGCATCTGCCCATTTGTTCCGGTAATCAGTATTAATCTGACACTGAAATAGCAGAGGAATCTGTGCTCAGCCTGCAGTTAATCCTGTAGTGGCTGGCATCATAAAGCCGGACAACCTTCCGGGTATAAATATTTCCGGAGGGCGTTAATCAAAGATATTCAGTTACTGAGAAGGAAAATAAAGGAAAGTCATGGCAGGAGGAAAAAAAGATGATAATGCAGCGGGATTTGTCCTGATTTTAGTTTGCGTTATTCTCTGGGGGATTTATGTGGCGGTCAGGGCGCTGATAAATCTTAATGAGCGCTTTATTGATGCAGTATCGAATCCGGCAGGTATTATTGGTTTGTTTTTTGGTTTGCTTACTGTATTTGCAATTTTACTTCGTTTTTTTATTTACCGGAGACTCAGAAAGAAAACAGCAGCCTTTGAGCAGGCCGTTTCAGAGCTGGTTCAGAGAGAGCGGGGTTTTAATGAAACTGTCAATGCCGCGATAGCCCGGGGAATACGACAGGAAAAGGAGCAACTGGCCAGACGTCGTGAGGAATTTCATACCGCCAGACAGAAGGCCAGCCGTGCAATGCAACGGATTGTTGATTCCGCCTGGAAATTTAAGGCGAAGACTCTGCTGGCTGGTGTAACGATTAATAACTGGCAAAGCAAATATGACCAGCTTCGTAAGGAAAGAGAGGCTTACGCTGCTGTCAGTGAGAAAATAGCCTTTCTTAACCTGGAAGATAATTCTGACCGGGAGAGTATCAGGCAACAGTTTCTGGACAAAGTGGCATTGCTGGAAAAAGCGCAGGAAGAGAAGGAATATCAGGCAGAGCTTAAGCGTCAGATGCGTGAAGAAAAAGAGCGTCAGGATGAACCTGAACGGCGCCAGCGGGAAGCGGAAGAGGAAGAACGGCGTCTTGCTGAGCAGCAGAAACTGATTGAGGAGGCGCTGCGCGCAGCAGAAGGGGCTCACAGGGAGGAGTTAGAGAAACAACGCCTGGAGCTGGAACAGAAAATTCAGGAAGCGCATGCGCAGTATGAACGTGCTAAATCCATGGCTCAGCTTACGAAACAGGGGCATGTTTATATCATTTCGAATATTGGTTCGTTTGGTGAGGATGTCTTTAAAATTGGCATGACCCGACGGCTGGAACCCATGGACAGGGTCAAAGAGTTAAGTGGTGCTTCTGTTCCGTTTGATTTTGATGTTCACGCCATGATTTCCTGTGATGATGCGCCTGCGCTGGAAAAAACACTTCATGACAGTCTGGAAAAATACCGCATTAACAGGATTAACCTGCGTAAAGAATTTTTCCGCGTGAAGCTTGAGAAAATCATTAATGAAGTGGAGCGTCACCACGGGCAGGTGGAATATGTGGCTGACCCGGCGGCGCTGCAGTACCTGCAGAGTCTGGAATACGCGGAAAATGAAGCTGCCTGACAGTCAGTGTTCTGATTTTACCCCGGCCGGATATAACAGAAGGGATATCTGCAGATACCCTGCAGCATGGTTCACAGTATTCTGGTCATGTTAATGATTCTGTTTTTTATTTCTGAATAAAGCGATACCCACGATATAACATCCGTGGATGTCGGTGGTGATTATTTTTTTGTTCACAGATTAAGGTGCGTTTATGGCGAAACTGATAAATGTATCGGCGTCCACTGAGGAGAGAATGACGCCCGGGGAGAGGAGGGTAGCTTCACGACTGGAGAGCTTTCTGAATGATGACTGCCTTGTCTGGTACGATATTCCGGTGGGACGGAAAAACCGGCATCCGGATTTTGTCATTATTGACCCGGAGAACGGACTGGTATTTCTGGAGGTCAAGGACTGGACGGTTTCCACGCTGCGCCAGGTAAATCAGGAGCAGGTCACGCTGGAAACCGACGGTCTTCTGAAATCAGAAATCAATCCGCTGGTACAGGTTCGTCGTTATGCCTGTGATACGGTTAATGCCTTACCTGCAAACCCGTGCTTACGGCAGAATGACGGTCAGTATAAGGGACGGCTGAACCTGGCCTGGGCGTATGGTGTGGTGTTTACCCGCATTACCCGTCAGCAACTGAAGACACTGGCAGGGAATGATGAGAATGCGGTGGAAAAAATTTTTCCTTCAGCACAGACAATCTGCCAGGATGAAATGACGCAGTCTGTTTTACCTGAAGTATTCCGGCAAAAAATTGCCGGGATGTTTACCACGGGATTCAGAACCCGGGTGACACCCCGGATGAGAGATATTCTGCGCGCCCATCTGTTTCCTGAAGTGACCGTGAAACAGAACTCACAAATCAAAATTATGGATATTCAGCAGGAGATTCTGGCCAGAAATATTGGTGACGGGCATCGTGTCATTCATGGTGTGGCCGGTTCCGGAAAAACCATGATTCTTTTGTTCCGTTGCCTTTACCTGGCTGAAACCACACCCGGAAAGATTCTGGTGTTGTGCTACAACATTACCCTGGCCAGCTATCTGCGGGAATGCATTGAAGCCAGAGGGCTGGCGTCACGGGTTACGGTATCCCATTTTCACAGCTGGTGTGCCTCAATGGTAAAACGCCACGGTATTAAGGTGACGGCCGACAGAAAAGAATATCCTGATAAATGCTTCAGTGCACTGGAAGAGGCCGTGAACAGCGGAAAAATCACCCGAACCGGATATGATGCTGTACTGGTGGATGAGGGGCATGATTTTGACAGTCGCTGGCTGGCCCTGATTGCCCGTCTGTTTGATAACGCATCCCGTTCACTGCTCCTGATGTACGATGACGCCCAGTCCATTTACCGGCGGGAGCGGGCCCTGAACTTTTCTCTGGCCAGTGTGGGGATTCAGGCACAGGGACGCACTTCTGTCCTGCCGGTCAATTATCGTAATCCGAAACGCATTCTGCACTTTGCTTATGCATTCTCCCGCGAGTATTTTGAAAAACATCAGAACCGTGAAATACCGCTCGTTCAGCCACAGGCGGGCGGTGAAGAGGGTACAGAGCCGGAAATCCTGCGTTGTGCTTCTGAACGTGATGAAGCCAGACAAGTTGCAGACTGGCTGGAGAAGCGCCATGTCCTGTGTGGTCACTGGAGTGATATGGCTGTGCTGTGTCCGACAGAGCGTTCAGCGCAACAATTGCAGGACGTTATGACACTACGCGGGGTACCTTTTGCCACCTGTTTTGACAGGGAAGGCAAGAAGACATACTCGCGACGTAAGGATGTGGTGCATTTACTGACGTACCAGAGCAGCAAGGGGCTGGAGTTCCCGTATGTGGCGGTTATCAATGCGTCTTTCGTGCACTCTGGTGCAGCGGATGAGTCTGAAGTGATTCCGGTGCTTTATGTGGCGTTCACCCGGGCAACCCGTGAATTACTGGTGACCTGTTACCGTGAAAACAGTATCAGTCGCCACCTTGAGGATTTTGCATAATACCGGACCATTTCTTTATTCTGGTTTTCCACTATATTTTATTATCAGGTGTATTTTATTTATGATGAATCCATTATTCAGTGACATTCAGATGCGTCTTTTTCATCTTAATCATTCCCCGTATTCCTGGTACTGGAATGTCAGATTCAGACCCCAGGAAGCCGTATATATTGGCAACGATACCTGTCATATCACCATTACCTGTAATCAGTCAGGTTTTCATTTAACCAGGGACGGACAACGGCTGTTCACTGAGCGTTATATCAGAAACCTTAATGAGCTGTTGCCGGTTCTGAAACGGCGGTGGGATGTGACACCGGCAATTATCCGCGCGGTGGAATACCTTTCCCGGGTACCGGTATCACACTGATGTTCTTTTCGTCACTGTTAATCATGATTTAATACAGCAACACCGAATCTGCCGATGACTTCTGAAGTGAAACTGAAAACCGGTGGTGACCCCCGGTCATTACCGGATTATGCTGCCCTGCGCGATGAAATCAGCAAACTGACTCACCCGGCACGCCCGGATGTGGACTGGCGTTACGTGGAAACACTCTGCCTGCGTCTGTATGAACACAATGGCGTGGAATTACAGACGGCATCCTGGTACACCATCGCCCGGATGCATACAACAGGGTTAAGTGGTCTGAATGAAGGGCTGGCTCTGATTGTGGCGCTGACCCGGCATCACTGGTCAGTGATGTGGCCGCTGAATACCCACGCCCGGCTGGAAATTATTACCGGTCTGTTCAACCATCTGCAAAAAACGCTTCGGGCCATGCCTCCGGACGACCGTGACAACCTGCCCCTGCTGTATCAGACCGAAACATTCCTGAAGGCACTGAGTGACACACTGGCCCGGCACGAACTTAAACAGAGCAGTAAAGTGGCTTTACCGGAAGCCATGGTGAAGGGATATATCACCCGCCTGGAGAACCAGCCTGTGCAGGGTGAAGTATCGTCTCCGGTAACCCTTCCGGCGCAGGCACTCCGGTCTGATGCTCCGGACGTACAGGAACATCAGACCCTGCCGCACTCCCGTCTGGTGTATGTTGTTTCTGAAACAAAAGCAGAGAGCGGAAAAGAAAACACACATTCCCTTCAGAAATCCCCGCCCACGTTTCTGAAACCGTTTGTAACTGGTGTCTGTGCGGCATTGCTGGCGGTCAGCGTGGCCATTCCGGGATGGCAGTTTCTGACACAGCCATCACCGGCGGAGCAGCAACTCAGGGCGTTGCTGACACCACCACCGGATGTGCTTTCAGCAGGCCAGATGACACAGCTCAGCAGAACACCTTCACTGCTAAATCATGCGTCAGAGTGGATAACCCTTTCCGGTCAGCAGATAACACGACTGGCAGAACTACCCCCGGCATACAACCTGCAACGCAGTGCGCAGCTGCTGCAGCAACTGAGGGTACTTTTTCCCGACAATCCCCGTGTTCAGGAAATGGTGGATAACTGGCAGAAGAGTGTAAGGAGTCGTGCGCTCCCGGAAGAGGCGATGGCGGGCTGGAACGAAGGCATGACCCGCTTACAGCAGCTGGCTGAGCGCCTGAACCGTCTGGATGAGCAGCGGGGAAAATACATGACGGTCAGTGAACTGAAAACGGAGGTGTTTGGCATCATGCAGGCTTTTAACCGGCATATCCCGGCAGAAGAGCAGTTACGTCGCTATGATGAAGTTCGTAACCAGAATAGCAGTGAACAGCAGCAAAAAAAGGTGGAAAATGGTCTTGTCGAGCTGGTGAGTCGTTACTGGGTTTTGACGCAAGGGGACATGAAGTGATATTCCATCTTTTGGAGAATAATTTTCTAAAGGCACTGCAGAGTATAGTGCTTCTCTTCTTCAGCGGAGCATTAATGTGGTCTTACGCATTGATAGTATAGTTATTTAAATACTGGGCTTGGGTAGCAATAACTGAGTTATATTGTTATGGTTATTCATAATGCAAATTGTGTGATATGACGCATGATTTTTAGATGTCCAGGAACCAGATATCATGATAATTAACATCCTTTTTAGATTGCTGCTTACATTCAATGCCACTTCTTTGTTGATAATTATATTTTTGGTGCAAAGGAAATATACGTTGTTTTACTTTTTTCAGCATGAACAGAGTTTACAGTGGTTAAGTGGTATTCCTCAGGTAGGGTCGTATCTTTTTTATTTTTTAATACCTGTTGTTTTGACTAAAGTCAGTCTTGTGCTTAGTGCTGCGCTGGGAAAAGATGAGTTTAAAAAAGGTGAGGTGATTTCAGTTGAGCATGCGAATAACTCTTTTTTACCGAGTTATCTGGGGTACTTTTTTGTTGCCCTGAGTATAAATAACTGGGGGGCGTTGTTCTTTGTTTATGGAGTGCTGTTTATTTTTACATTTTTATCTCAGGCCTTATATTTCAATCCTTTGTTTCTTGTTTTCAGGTATGAGTTTTATAATATTAAGACAAAAACAGGAGCGTCGATTTTTCTTATCAGTCCTTATAGGTATAAAGTACCGCAAGATATTGTAGTGCCCATGGCTTTCAGGATTAATAACTATACCTTTATCGAAAGGAAATAAGAATGGATAATGTATTTGTTAAAGCAAAAGGACTCAGGAAAAAACCATATTTTAAGATTGTCTCAGATCACACCCTTTTTGAAAGGGTTGATCTGTCAGTGTGTTCATTGGTTCCGTATGCACCGGATCATAATCTTGATGAAGATTCCTGGTTTAGTCTCAGTGAATTTAGTAAACGGGAATACTGCCCATCCTTTTTGAAAGATGAGTTTGATTCAAAAAATTATGATGAATTGCCTAAAAAATATTTTTCAAAGATAGCATTTATTTTTTCATTTCAAAGTAGTGACTTTTATTTTCAGAAGGTAACACCATCATTATATCTCAAGAAAAAAATGATCGAACTTGGTGATAGAGCAAAGATAGAGAGCGGGAAGAATCGTCTGGTTGTTAACCAGACCCCGGATGCAGTATATCTTGCTGCAAAAGACACGCTTATATTTAAATCCTTGTCAGCCATTTCTTCCATGTTTAATGGTATCGATACTCTTTATAAAGAGGCAACAGAACAGGATGTTGAACAGTTTCTGGGGGAGTCGTTTATTGCTCTCTCTGGTGAATATAAAGCATGTAATGTTTCAAAACCAAACAGAAAAAGAATAGCGTTAGCGATGGATACGTTAAACCAAATGGATGTAAGTGACAGGGGGAATATGCTAACTTATATAAATGATTATTGCTCTGAAAAATTAAAGTTTGATGATGGCACTGGCTGTTTCGAAATTTCTTGTGACGAAGAGCTTAAACTTTTGCTGTATGGTATCGAAGAGAGATATTACACAACTCGATTTGGTAATGAAAAAAGGTTGGCCAACTCGATACAAAAATTATGAATTGTTTTATATCAAGGGATGCAGATAATATTGTTCAGTAATGCGTGATCATTTAATGACAGACAAAATTTGGCTTTGTACTAATGTTCTGCGTGCAGCAATTGCTCGTATTGAGTGGATTTTTGAAACATTTCCATCAGTTTGTCTCTCTTTTTCCGGTGGTAAAGATTCCACCGTGCTTTTCCATCTTTTGGCTGATGTGGCCCGCAGGAAAAAACGTCGTTTCTCTGTACTGTTCATTGACTGGGAGGCTCAGTACCAGTGCACCATTGAACATATTCAGAAGATGCGGGAAATGTACCATGATGTGACGGAAACCTTTTACTGGGTGGCACTTCCCCTGACCACGGTAAACGGTGTTTCTCAGTTTCAGCCGGAGTGGATATGCTGGGAGTCTGGTGTGAAGTGGGTTCGCCAGCCACCGGAGGGGGCCATTACAGATATGGCGTATTTTCCCTTTTACCGGTATGCCATGACGTTTGAAGAATTTGTTCCGGCATTTTCTTCCTGGTTTGCAGACAATAAATGTGGTGTGGCAGTACTGACCGGTGTCCGTGCGGATGAGTCCCTTAACCGGTTCATGGGACTGGTATCCCAGCGCAAACTGAGATACGCCGATGATAAGCCCTGGACCACGGCATCGCCTGAAGGGTTTTACTACACCATGTATCCGCTGTATGACTGGAAAACTCGTGATATCTGGATATATCACACCAGAACCCGTGCCATCTACAATCCCCTGTATGACCTGATGTACCGTGCCGGCGTACCGTTACGCAACATGCGTGTCTGTGAACCTTTTGGTCCTGAACAACGTAAGGGACTGTGGCTTTACCATGTTCTGGAGCCGGAAACCTGGGCCAGGATGTGTGAGCGGGTGTCAGGCGCTGCCAGCGGGGCGCTTTATGCCAATGAAAGCGGTGCCTATTTTGCCCTGCGTAAACGTATATCAAAACCGGCCCATCATACCTGGCGCAGCTATGCGATGTTCCTGCTGGATGTGATGCCGGAAAGAACGGCAGAACATTACCGTAATAAAATTGCTGTCTACCTGCGCTGGTATCAGACGCGGGGCTTCCCGGATGACATCCCGGACGAACAGGAGAATGATCTGGGGAGCCGGGATATTCCGTCCTGGCGACGTATCTGTAAAACACTCATAAAGAATGATTTCTGGTGCCGGACTCTCTCCTTCAGTCCGAACAAACCCCGGCACTATGAACGTTACCTGCAGCGTATGAAGGAAAGGAGGAATGAATGGGGGATTCTGTGACACCTGAAGTGGAGGTACTGAGTGACATGATTCGTCAGTACTTCAGCCAGGAACGACCAGAAGAAGAGGCCATACAGGCCCTTAATCACCTGCGCAGGGTGCTTCATGAGGTCAGTCCTTTTGCACAGGAGCCTGTGGACTGTGTGCTGTGGGTGAAAGCGGATGAGGTGGTGGCTAACGATTATAACCCCAATGTCATGGCGCCGGGTGAGAAGAAACTGCTGAAACAATCACTGGAGCAGGATGGGTTCACGCAGCCTGTGGTTGTCTCGGAAGAGAAAGAGCATTATCTGGTCGTGGATGGTTTTCATCGTCAGTTACTGGGCAGGGAAGCAGGTACGGGAGAACGTCTGAAGGGCTGGTTGCCAGTGACCTGTATTAATCCGGAAAGAAAGGGACAGGCTTCACGTATTGCAGCGACCATTCGACATAACCGGGCCAGGGGTAAACACCAGATAACCTCTATGTCCGATATTGTCAGGGATCTTTCACGCCTGGGCTGGATGGATGAACGCATTGGCACTGAGCTGGGTATGGACCAGGATGAAGTACTGAGACTGAAACAGATTAGCGGGCTGACGGAATTGTTTCAGGAAGAGGACTTCAGCCCGGCATGGACGGTTCGCTGAGACCGTCAGGTATGTATATTATTTCAGTGAGTTGATGTTTTGAGCAGGAAAAAGAGTCCCCCGGAAGTCGTGGAAGACATGGTTGCGCAAAAACTGGAGGCTGCTGGTTGCTGGCGCAGAGCTTCTGCCCGCTGGCTTTTTGTTATGGGAAATGTTGAATGTACAGAAGCACAACGGGAGTGGTTGTTGTTGCGCAGGAATTATTGCCTGGCGCAGATATCGTCCCCGCCGCTACCTGAAAAGCTGGATATCAGCGAAGTGGCGAAAGCTGCAGATGCCACGCTGAGGAGAATGGGGATTGCCAGTCCGTCCGGGGAGGTATTCAGAAAAGGTACACCGGTCTGTTGATATTCATGTAACAGGTATTAATGATGAAGAAAGGAATGGCAAACAGTATATCAATGACATGGCAACTTTTATGCGATGATCACGGTTTTACCCGGGAGCACTACAATCAGCTGAAGAAGTTCAGCCCGGAGGCATTACGTGAAATTATTGCTGAAATAGCCTGCTGCCATCCGTCAACCAGTATATTGCTCAGGAATAAGTGGTTGACACCGCCGGAGGATATTCCGGAGCAGGTTACCCGTGAATACGAACGAAGAATACAGAACTGTCCATCTTTCAGGAGCGAGAAGGAAGCGGAATCCTGGCTAAATGAACTGTTTTTTGCTGTGATTGCGCCGCTATACCGGGTTGTCCCCGGACAATCAGAACAGGTTGAATCCTTTGTTCTGCAGCTTATTGCTGAGCAGGAGCGGGTTTGGGAGCTTATTTTAACCAATGATGGTTATTCATGGCATTGCGCACTTTATGATATATTATTTCATCTGGTTTTACGAAATATGGAAGGCCAGCCTGAACATCAGAGACAGCGAATAACAAAAATACTTAATGAGTCCAATACAAGACGGGTTGCAGAAGAGATTAAATTCCGGATTCAATATCTTCAGGATGAAGAACAAAAGAGAGTTTTAAGTGAACTGGTAAATGTCCTGACTTCAAAAAGATAAAACATGCCGGAGTAATTTTTTCTATATGTTAATAAAACAGGTGCGTATTACCATAAAGGAGATCGGTGAGTAACCGTTATTGGATGATCTCCTTCCATAAAAATACGCGCAATCTAACGGTTCGCTCTGTGCCAAAAAAAGACATTGCTCACAATATCGAGTTAATCATTCGGCCGTTGAACATTCCCATTGAAAAATTTCTCAGTATAGAATATACCAATGTTGAGGGCATTCCTCTTACATCTCGAAGGATAACTATCATGGGTCTTAAACTAGGTCCAAAACCAATTGCTAAGTCGACAGGAAAACCGGATCAACGCCGACGCGATAATAAAGATACTCCTGGCAATACCTCGGGACTAAAGCCAAGTAAGTCCACAGGTAAGTAAAAAAATAAGGATATAAATAAGCTGTGTGATTCATAGACATCGTTTTAATTTTCTCAGTTCAAGTTCAAGCTTGTAATTCTGTTCCTGTATATGCTCTTCATTGGGCTGATAGTTTGCATGAACGGCATCAGAGTATGGTGTTTTCTCAGCAAGTTCAAAGTAGCGTTCCATCGGAGTTTTACCGTTGTGAGCGCTATGAGGACGTTCCCAGTTATAGTAATCTGCCATTCTGCCAGCAGTTCCTTCAGGTCATCAGCAGAAAGATCTACGGTAGCGTAAAATTCAGCTTTGTCTGTCTTTTGGGAACGTTCAACCTTTCCGTTAAGATGAGGCGACGCTGGCTTATTTGGACGAAACTTGATGCCGTATTCTTTTAATCTTTCCTGCACTTTAACGGCAAAAAATTCTCTTCCCCGGTCTGTCTGAAAGCGCTGTATCGGGAAAGGCATTTCTTCAATAACACAATCAATAAAATCCAGTGTGTTTGCCGCCATGCGACGAGAGTAGAGCCTCAGGACTCTGTAGCGAGTGCAATCATCAGCAGATGTGTACTGATTTAAGCCGGGGCCAATTTTACAGGTATCCATCTGAACCCGATCACCGGGAACAGGGCGTTCGTAGCGAATGAAATCAGCTTTAAGCCGAAATTTAACAACAGGTTTAACCTGATTCTGGCAAAGGACTTTGTGGATTGTTGCTATTGCCAGTGAGATTGAATGAAGTCGTTTTAACTCGATTTGAATACGTCTTGCTCCCAGATTTCGCTGAGAACGTAACTCCAGAATCAGAGCGACTTCGCAAGTGCCGGTTTTCGTTGATGGTGAACGCTTGGGGCGACGGCTGTGGCTTTCCATACCAGCGATACCCTGAGCCAGATATCTGCGCCACCATTTACGCAATGTGGGCCGAGAAATGCCACAGCGACGGCATACAAATCCTGCATCACCGGACGTTTCATAGAGTTTTACCCACTGTAGCCGCGGCTCAATTTCCCTGTTCATAGTGAGGTATTATAGTGAAACGATGTCTATGAATCACACACATCAAACCCTCAAGGATGAATCTGAAAAACTTTCTTCACAAGATAAGATCAATTATAGAGAAGAACAAAGCATCGCCTGCATGGTTACTGATATCCCAGCTAAATCCCGTCATTCGGGGATGGGTGAATTATCATCGTCATGTATTAGCAAAGAAAATGTTCTGCTATATTGATCACCAGATATGGTTAAAAGTGTGGCAATGGTGTGTGAGACGCCATCCAAAGAAAGGTAAACGCTGGATCAGGAATAAGTATTTCACATATTTAACCTTGTCTTGTTACATCCAAATTGCCATCGACAGTTACACCGTTGTGAAGCCGGCTCTCTCAAAAAGGGCTTATAAAGGCTTGAGCGGTGTACCGGGAAACCGGTATGCACCGTTCTTAGGGGAGGGCAGTCCAGCAATGAACTGTCCTTATCCGACAAGCACCCGAAACTTCGAAATGAGTTTTGCGGGTTCATGAAGTATGATGACCGACGTTATTTTTAACCTTTGATGCTTTAACATATTAGAAAAAGAGAGTTACAGTTGAACATATAAAAAAGCTTCTGTTTTGGATTTATTAAACAAGCCCATATCGATAGTCCAGTCATTCTTTATCAGAACTGTACCTCCATAATTCTGGACATTTATGAATGGAATGTTTGGGGCGACAGCAAATTTTGATAGAATACTGCCATTGATAAGCACATTATCATAATTATAACCGCCATTCAGTCGTGAATAATCAGATTGAATAAGACTAATATTATATTTTGGGATGAAGATCTCAGGGAATAGCGCCTCATAACATATATGAACACCCACTATATGTTGCTTGATGTTAAATATATTTTGTTTTTTTTCTTTGTTATAATATAAAAAAGATGACGACAATGGTTCATATGAGTTAAATACTGATCTTTTTTCAAAAAAAGGTATTAATTTTGTCTTTTGGTGGGTGATAAATGAATTTTTATGCCAAAATACAGAAACTACATTGTTGATATCATTATAGCCATAAAGATTCATAACTATTCCATATTTAAAATTATATCCACCATCTTTTAAATTATTGATGAAGATATCTGTTTTCTTTTTTATATAGTCATTTTTATGTCCGAAAAATACATTTTCGGAAAAAACTATTAAGTCAACTTTTTTACCTTTAATGTAAGCCTCTAAATCATTATAAATATTATTATTAAAACCATTGTTTCTTAAATACAAGCCTACCTGTACGACCACAATGTTTAGTGGTTTATGATATATGCTTGCCGGTGTTCGTTCCGTAAAAAATATGTAAGAGATAATTGATGCTAATGCGATATAAAATATAATGTTGAATTTGAAAATGATGGTGGGAAACAAATTTAAAATAAATAAATTTAAAGCAGGTATATCAGTCACAGGTAGAAAACTTGAAAACTCATTATACAATAGAATTAAGGGGTTTAATGGTATTATTAAACCAAGAGTTGACATGGCAGTCAATAAAAAAGCATGTACCCCCCCTCCCCAATAAAGATATCGATTTAGAAAAGCAAATGTTGTAAAAACAACAATGTTATAACCGAATAATATTGGCATAAAAAACAGACCTAAACTATCGGATATCAGACTGATATTTTGATTAAACATATTTATGCATAAAAAAAAAGCTTCCAGAAATGATATTAAAAAAAGGCATGACCAACTTTTCCGTGATGCATAATAATAACAAAGTAAATACAAAGAAATAATTAAAAAGTTCATCGTAATATTATTTTATGAATTCAGCAATTGAATTAGATTCATCTTATCGTTAACCAACTCAAGATCATGAGTTACCATGATTACAGTTCCTCCCCCATCATTATAATCCGATAAGATATCCATAACTAGTTTTTTATTTTGTATATCTAAACTGGCTGTAGGTTCATCGGCTAAAAGTATATTGGGGTTTTTTATTAATGCTCGCGCAAGAGCCAACCTTTGTTTCTCTCCACCTGAAAGGAATGATACATTACGATTTATCTCAGACAAACCAACTCTCATTAGCATCTCTTGACTTTTTTTTCTTGCCTCTTTTAATTCATTATATGAAACAGAACATAGTAGATTTCTTATGGTATTCTGTTTCATATTAATTAGTGAGTCTTGAAAAGTAAAACCAAAATATTTTTTTCTAATGTCTGTAGTTTCATGATTGTTTTTTACATCTATTTTTTCCCCCAAAAAAAAATATTCTCCAAAGAACTCGTGATCTAATAAACCAATAATATTTAACAGAGTGCTTTTACCAACTCCCGATGGCCCAGTTATAATATTAAACGAACCTTTCTTTATTTCAATTGTTTTATTATTTAGAATAGTGCGATTTTCTACATGTTTACTGTTAATTCTTATCTTTATCATCAATGAAAATCTCAAATGCAGTATCTAAATTATTTGATAATTCTTCCCACTTCCCATGAATTAATAAGGTAACCAAGCGTAAACCAGATGAAACTTCATCTGGTTTGTATGCGCGACTTGTTTTAAAAATTGTGGCAGAACCAGTGAATGAATCAACTAAAGAACGATATCTTATTCTTTTATTTTTTAAATTACCATTTATATCAACAGGATCTATGGTTATATCTATATAGAAATTACTCAATAATTCTATAGATATAATATCATCGCCAGAATTAACATACTGTCCATCCGTTACAAATATGTCTCTAATGATAAAGGGAGCAGACAACGATGGTGATGATAATCTCAATAAAGATTCTATGTTTTTTGATTCAATATCTAAACTCATAATTGATAATTCAACATTATTAATTTCCTGCTCTATCTCCTGCAAATCTTTTTTTGAGATAAAGCCCTTTACAAACATAGCAGCTAAGTGTTTTCTTGAATCTTTTAGACCTGTTAGCTTTCGTGTCTCCATTTCTTTCTTTTTATTTATAATGTCTCTCTTAGAAATGTATTCATGATTATGGACAGAAAATAATGTACATTCAGAGTTAAAAATATCACCTTCAAATATATTAGATAAGTTAACAATGCCTGGAAAAGGACTTTTGTATTTTACAATTTGGCTTCCACGTAACACGCCATAATAAACATTACACATGCCTTTTATAGGTATCACACTGACGAAGAAAATAAAGGTATAGACTATAATATTCAATATCATATTCGACTCTTTGGATCGTGGTTTCTGTTTCATATAAGCTATTTATAGATGATAAATAATTTAAAATAGTATCTTGTTTACTCTTAATTCGTTCATGTATATACTCAACTTCTCTTTTTTTTAAATTCAACTCATCTTCTAAAATGGGGATGCGTTTTTTCAATAATGTTAGCTTTGTAAAGATTTCTTTATGTAATATATCTAGTTTAATAGACTCTCTAATATACTCATTGTGGATTTGAGATATATGCATCGCTTGTGTCTTTTGATTTTCTGATGTGTCAAATATTCTCATCAAAGGGAATGTTATTCCTAAACTTGCATTATAATCCATTTCTTTAAAGCTAAAATCTTTTAAAGCTCCGCCTTTTTTAGGCATCATTCCCAGTGATAAATAAAAGGATGGATAATCAGAAATTTTTTTTATATCATAATCAATTGTATTTGCGAGTAATCTCCATTTATTGTTTTCTTTTAATAATGACTGGAAATCATATATTTTACATGCTTTTAGTTTATCGTAGGTGATATTTAAAAGCATCTCTTTTGGAATATGATACTCTGCAAATATTTTTTTAAACGAAATGTTTAATTCTTCCTCCAGAGTTTCAATATCGAGTTTCATTCTATTCAAGACGTTAGAGCGTATATCAACATCTAAAGTTGATACAATTCCTAAAAACGCCTGTTCTTTTGTCGACTCATATTCTTTTTCTAGTTTCTTATACTGTTCTCTCATTAACTTGATTTGTGATTTCTTTGCTTTGTAATCAACTATTTTCGAGAACAGGTTAATTATATAATCATTACGAGCATAAAGCAATTCAATATATTTTAAACGCTTAACAACATCTAACCTGTCATTTTCTTTTATTGTCTCAAAACCTGATAAAAAATCGTAAGATAGTGACAAATGTAAGTTACTCTCTGAAATATCTGTAAGCCATTGATTATTTTGTATGTATTGGCCTACACCGATGTTAATACTAGGCAACATTCTTTTTATGTTAGCCTGCCTGCTGTTTTCTAATTCTTTTATGTCAATGGAATATGAATTCCATTTTTCATTCTTTTGAAAAACAGCATCAATAATACAATTGGTTGCAAAAGATTGTGCCGATGAGAATAAACCAGTAAATAAAACAAAAGCATGTGATATGTATTTCACTCTATTCTACCTTTAATAACATTTACAGGGTTCATATTGAAAAACAATTTACCAAATATAACGTTAGATATTATGAAAGCCATCAATATAGTGCTCAAAGATATAGTGATCATTGTCATTCTTATGCTTATATCTACATCCAGTATCTTCGTAATAACATACATTGCAGTATAACCCGAGGAAATGGATAAAACCAAACAAATAAATAGTATAATAAATGACTCTGTTAGGACCATTAAAATAATTTCTCCCTGCTTCACTCCATGTATTATCTTTAATGCAATTTCAGTGCTTCGTGAATAAAAGTTACGTTTTGACAGCATAAAGCATGTTACGACAGCAGAAAATGTTAGTATGATATATACGGAGTTAGTCAATAACGAAAAACGTTTCAAAACTCGTTCAACAGTTTCTTTTGCATTCAATGATGTTATAATATTAAAGTCCCTTATCTTATTGTTATACAGTATTTCTCTCACTTCGTTTATACTCTCGAATGTTATGTTTTTGTTTAATAGCAATTTGAACGAGTCGATTTCGTTGCTCATTTTGAGTCTAAACATTGTTTTTAGTGGGACATAAATCTGCTCATTATATAAATTACTGCTCAGTCCAAGACTATCAAGAAAGTCTGTATTTGATGTATAAATAACACCGATAATTTTAAATGGTATACCATTGATGAATACCTGCTTGCTTTTTCCAAATATTCCTATATCATTAACAATAGCAACATTACCATAGAATTTATCATCTAAAAACTTTATGTTTGACATACCTAAACCTAATTCATCGATCCCAGTAACAGGTAATGAGTCACCTGAAAACGGACTGCTTCCAACATAAAAAAAACTCTGTTTTGAAAATGAGATATCATTGCTGATGGTCTCAAAAATCCTCATTATTTTTTCAGTGGTTTTAGGTTGGTTGAGTTTTACATGCATAACTTTGTCACCATAAACTTGCAGCTCATTTTCAGCTTTTAATGACACACTATATATCAATGAATCTGTTATTATAATCCCCACAAAAGAAAGTGATAAAAAAAGCATAAAGGCAAGGTTCTGCTTTTTGTTTTCGAATATATTTAAAAGTGCTTCTGTCAGATAGTAGTAGACAGTTTCTGTTTTACATGACAAGACTAAAGCCTTCTATAATAAATACATTTTGTATTGTTCTCTATCTCTGGTACAGAATATACTAGTGCTGGGTTTGTTTATGATAAATTATTATCACTTTATGATATTAATCAGAAGAGATGGTTACAGTGCGTAATAATGGTAAGCGCACCGTGAAGGACGTGGGGTAAAAATTAGTTTACAGATAGAGTGCCGCCCCAGTGCAATTACCCGGAGGGCGTTTTCACACAGGTTATTGTCGATCTCCACCCAGCCATTACTGCAGTATTCGTTCAGGGCGTCCCATTGCTTCAGCAGATAGGTGAACGCTTTCGCCGTATCCGAGTGACGCGACAGCGTGCTCATCTGCCCCTGGAGCCACTCATACAACGACTGCATTAGCGGTACCGTTCTGGCTTTTCTGACCGCCAGTTGCTCTTCTGCCGGACTGCCGCGGATCTCAGACTCGATAGCGTACAGTGCCCCGATACGACGGAGCGCTTCTCCCGTTACTGTCGTTGGATGGCGGACATGTACATCGTGGATCTTGCATCGGGCATGTGCCATACAAGCCGCTTCGGTTACCTGACCGCTTTCGTAAAGAGCATTGTAACCCGCATATGCATCGGCCTGCAGGATACCTCTGTAGTCCGCCAGATGTTGCTGCGGGTGGATACCTTTGCGGTCGGGATAGTATGAGAACCACACCGCTGCCGGCATGGTCGAACCGGCGTTGCGATCGTCACGAACATAGACCCACAGCCGTCCGGTACGGGTTTTACCCTGACCCGGCTCCAGTACAATTACCGGCGTGTCATCGGCATGCACCTTTCCTGCCTCCAGAACATAGTCATACAGCGCTATATACAGAGGACGGAGTTTGTCTGCCATTTCTGATACCTAGTGCACCAGGGTATTGAACCATACCGATGAGGCAACTGAACAGGCTGTTGTTGATTACGCCGTCGCTTTCCCGGCACACGGTCAGCACCGGACCAGCAACGAGCTGCGTAAACAGGGCGTTTTTATCTCCGGCAGTGGTGTCCGTTCTGTCTGGTTACGCCATAACCTTGAGAATTTCAAAAAACGTCTGAAAGCACTGGAAGAAAAAGTAGCCCGTGATGGCATTGAGCTAACTGACAGCCAGATCGCAGCACTGGAGCGTAAAGCCAGTGATTACGAGGCCTGTGGCGAAATCGAAACGACCCATCCGGGATATCTGGGTTCGCAGGACACGTTCTATGTAGGCAACCTGAAAGGTGTCGGGCGTATTTATCAGCAGACGTTCGTTGATACGTACTCGAAAGTGGCTCACTGTAAGCTTTACGTCACCAAAACACCGATTAGCGCGGCTGACTTACTGAATGATCGTGTACTGCCGTTTTATTCGTCTCAGGGCCTGCCGATGCTGAGAATACTGACCGACAGAGGCACGGAGTTCTGTGGCAAAGTAGAGCAGCATGATTATCAGCTTTATCTGGCAATAAACGATATAGAACACACGAAAACAAAGGCGATGCCCCCGCAGACCAACGGCACCTGCGAGCGGTTACATAAAACAATCCTGAACGAATTTTATCAGGTAACGTTCCGTAAAAAACTGTACGGCGATCTTGATACATTACAGTCGGATCTTGATGAATGGCTGGCTCACTATAATAATGAGCGACCCCATGAGGGAAAAATGAGCAATGGGCGGACGCCAATGGAAACGTTACTTGATGGAAAGCGCATCTGAGCCGAGAAAAATTTAAGCCAGATGTAATCTGACAGATACCTGTATAAATAACCGGTAACTGTCAGATCAGGTCTGAACTAATACATATTAGCTTCAGATATCGAATTCAATAATCTACTGACTCAGATAAATATATGTTATAATAATTGTGAAAAAGACCACCATATCCGAAATCTACTATCTAACCGCCAAGAAAACTTGGCGGTAACGACTTGGACTAGTTATCTAACCCACTCAGTAATAACCTTATATTTCACGCCATATTTATTAGTTTTGTTCATATCTTGATTTGTATTTAGTGTTGTCCCCGGGGAAACTCTTCCTTTAAAAGTCCCTTGGCTGCCATCGCCATAATAGAATGTTCCAAATAATGAAACACCATGGACTTTCCCTTCGTTGATACCTTGCATACATTTATTAGAAGAGCTATTATATGTATACTGTGCACCTGACAATTTTACACATTGTTGCGGATCTACAAGATCCGAACTCCATCCTCCTCCACCAGCAAATACATTAAGACTAAAACAAACCGCAATAGAAAAAATTGACACATTAAGTTTTTTCATAATAATCTCCTAGCTTCTCTTGTAGTTAAACAACTCCTGAATTGGAGTTGATGGATGATATACTAAAAATGTTTTTCCTTAATACTACACTTTAAAAGTATTAGCAGATAGATAATAAAACTTCACCGTTAGATCCTGCTTTTCTACCCAACAAAAGATGCAACTGACAATTAAATGCAATTTTATCTATTCTAACTAATGGATATTGTTCTGAAATTTCCGCCAAACGGGAATCTCTCCTCTTTTTGAAAAGAATACGATCTAACACATATTCTGGAATTTGAACAAATAGAGAGGAAAGGACTGACCTCGTTGGATAAAGCAGCCCCGAGGCCTTTCATCCTATAATCTTGCGATATATACTATGTCCTTTCCTCTGAATAGACAACGAGGATTTAGCAGCAATATTTGTAGAAAGAATTATATATTCTATACTAGATATATTCCTTTATAACTAATACATCCCTACATTTGCTGCTTACACTCTGATTATTATTTAGTTTATGACCAAGCCTGCGTTAAGACCAATTGTATATTGACCAGGAATATAATTATTTGCTTGGGGAATTTGGATACTTACATTTAGGCTCCGAACCCCTGCACTAGCTAGCCCATACATTTTACCCCCCCCATATCTTGTATCTGTTGCAGGAGATTCGCTAACGGTATTAAAAGTGTAATATGAAGAAGGATTACTTGTATTGACCATACGAAAAGCTGACTGACTTCCTTCAGACCAATAAGCAATTCTGGAGCCTATTTTTGCACAAGACGGAGTTTGAGTAATATTAAAAGTCACGTAATGAGTTTGTGTGGCCTCTGTAGCAGGACGTTCAATTTTTGTAGGGGTGGTGATACTAACCTTACAATTGTTAGTTATTACGATCGTACCTTGCGCAAATGCAGTGCTATCACTAGAAATAGTAGTTGACGGTGGTGATGTTTTAGCCATCGTCATTCCACAATATAGAGAAAGAACTGGACATATAATGAAATAGATACTCTTTTTCATATAAACCTCTCTTAAATAACATTAACTACTACTTAAATAGAAATAATATTTTCCATACAATTAATATGAAATATTATAAAAATCAAAATAGTATCAGTAGACACATACTCTTATATCTCTGATGCCATACATTTACCACTTACTGAGAATATATATTTACCTGGAGGAATATACTGTTCTCCATCGACTATCACATCAAAATTAACTTGTTTTTCCTTTCCTAGCCTGATCCACCCCTGCCATTCTTCATCCAAAGAAGAAAACCAGCTATTACCGCCTATCCTGACCCGTAACTCGCCTTGGTTTCCTTTACTATTTTGTATAACATAATGCCTCGGATGTCCTCCCTCTTGACGATCATTCATCCATATCTGAAACCCTGTATGTATTTCCCGACAGATAATTCGTCCTGTCGCCAGTATCATGCCATCACGTAACTGACTTCCCGTACTCCTGTGGCTTACTAACGTAATCTCGGCAGCCTGAGACAGTCCTCCTATCATCAGAAACACTACACAGGATAAAGACATTATACGGTATCTCATTATTTCTTACTCCAGTCATATGCATACCGCATTTGTTAAAAAAACTCCGGCTGGCCCCTTTTCTTTTGGAAGAATGTAGTCTGCATAGCATTGACTATTCCTTCCCCACTGTGCCTTTAGTTTTCCTGTTTCAGACAGGCCACTCAGATACACAGCCCCCTTGTCATCTACCACCCCTACAGAACCGGATACTTTTCCTTCCAAGGTTATCACTGTACCGAATGGTAAACGCGTTCCATCTTTACGGATCAGATTCAGCACAGCACGTTTTCCCACTCGGGTCTTAAATTCAGCCCGGACAACTGCTCCTTTCGTCGGAACAACACGACTATCTGTCTGTGGGACTTCTACATTTTCAGGGAAAGTCGTCGGATCCAGTGTGAGGACATTTTCCTGGTATGGTGATACATAACCTACCACCCCATATCCACGGGAGCCTGTACTTACACCAGGCCAGCCGCTGACTGAAGCCCCTGCTACATCCGGAGCAACAATCAAGCCTATCGTGTCTCCAGTTCTCTGACCGAAAGTTAGACCTTCGCTATGCATAACCATACTTCCAGACATCCCTAGGTTCATCTGACGGGTGTTAGTATTATAACTATACATTCCCGCCAATTCGCCATAGGTTCCAGACCAACGTAACTTTAACCGACCTGTATCTGCATCATATTTGCTACCTGGTACTATCTGCTCACTAACATCCCAGTTCAATTTTCTTTCAAAAGCGCGTCCACTCAAGCCTACTTCATAACTGGAGTTTTGTCTGGTTGAACGCTGCATCTGTGCCGTGGCATAGATATCATTATCATATCCCCCCCACCAGCGCTGCAGAGGAACACTTATCCACATGTTGAAATTATCCTCTGTACAGAAACGTCTACCGTTGCAGTTCCCAAGATTAAGATTCCGTGACCAATTTAATGAAAGGGAAATATTTTTCCATGAAGTACTATAAGACGCTCCAATATAATCTTGATTTGGTTTACTACGATATACATCACGTCCTCCATTCAACCCCACATACCCCCAACGGCCAAGAGGCTGGTTTATATTCATAGTAATCCGACGAGTTTTGTTATCAAAATTCCTGTCTATGAGGCTAGTGACATTATTATAAGTATTCAAAACATCCGCTAATGTGTGATAATTTTCACCTGAATATTGATAACTCGCAGCCGCAAAACTGGTTCCTGTCAGTCCAAAGGACTTGTCGTAACGAATACGCCAAGTTTGTCCTGTTTCATAATCATATCCCTTTTGTTGCCCTCGAGAATAAATGGTATCTAGTGACATAGCACCGAAATTCCCCAGCGACAATCCTAACCCCAGTGCACCAGCCCGATAATGTTCGGCCCCCTGAACTCCAGCAAATGCCGTCACCCCCCATGGTAAACCATACATAACAGTCGATTGCGCCAAGTATGCTTTTTCCCCCCCACTATCCGATGGCCGATATTGCCCTACGGTTACATTATACTTTAGATATCCTTCACGTAGAGCAATAGCCGGCAAAGTGAAGGGTATTTTAAAGGACTGTATAGTGCCATCTGATTCCAGAATTGCCACTTGTAAATCATCACTGGAGCCTGTCACCGGAAGGTCGTTCAAAGCAAAAGCCCCCGGTGCAACTATCTGACTATGTATCAGATACCCATTTTGACGTACTTCAATTCGGGCTTGAGTTCGAGCTATTCCTCTTACCACTGGCGCAAACTCCCGCTGATTATATGGAATCATATATTCATCAGTTCCTAACATTCCTCCCCGGAAAGGAACACTGTCAAAAATATCCGCAGGAGAATAGCCTTCACCTAAAGTCAAACGACTTCTAATGCTGTTCAATCCACGTTCAGCCCGTATATATGAACTATCCCATTTACCCGATTGTCCAGATGATTTATTCCAAGTAGTTAGATTTCTGAGGCGCCAAGCGCCTATATTAATCCCCGGTTCAAAACTGGACCAAAAATTATCTGAAGAATTCCTGCCGTAGCCTCTATAGTCAAAACGACTCGCTTCCGCCTGCCAATTCATTACAAATGCATCGATACCATCATCCCACATTACTTCAGGTGCAATTCCTGTCAATGATGGACGAATTGCCACCTGCGGAATTCCAATTATTAATTGCTGTGATAGGAATCGATAATATTCTGTAGCTTGAGGTATTACTGATAAGTCAGCACAAATATCTCTACCTCGTTCCTTTTCACTATTAATTCGAAAAAGACCGGGATATTCTTCAACTTTTACTCCATAACGTATTAACATTTCTTTGGTCAAACAGGCCTTTAGATAATCTTTTCCATGTATATCTCTCCCTGTATGAAAAAACATATCTCTTGATTCAACATGGGCACCATTCAAAATAATATCAACTGGATAGATACCAGGTAGTTGTCCTCCATTTTCAAGTAACCTCAAATCTACCCCTTTACCACCTCCGTTTAATAATGATGCGTCAAACGAATACGAACGTGCTGCCACATCCCCCACATAAAAAAATGAAGATATAATTATTATAAATAATGTTGTATATGAGAGCTTATTTTTTTGAGTACACAAAGATGTACTGCATAGAGAGGCATTACAGATGTATTCTTTCATAATTTTATTCACAAAAAAAATTCATCAAGCTTAAAGCTTTGCTTCAAATTGGTTACTGATCCCACCATAATCAGTCACTATTCTCCATGTAACCCCCCCCTTCCAATTCATATCGATAGGATATTCATAAGAGCCAAATGGCGCTATATAATGACGCTCCAGTATTTCTTTTTCGCCCACTTTCAATTCCGCGAGATTTATATAGAATGGTGTTGGGTTTACTCCTTTCAACCTATTACCAACCTTCTGCCATTTTACATTTTCGGCAACGTCATCTGGATGACCTTTCACCATTTTCGGACGGACAAATAATTTAATGCAACTTTTAACAGAAACTTGTATGTCCAGAGCTACTTTATCTGTACCATCTTTATTCTTACTATTTTCCTCAGCCCACTTATCATCAACTTTCGGCGGAATCCCCTTTATACAAACCCACTGTAGAGTTTCACGATCTGTCGGGAAATCACCTCCAGTTTGAATAATACGAAGACGACTAGATTGTAGAGCATCAAGCCGAAACAGTGGTGGCGTTATTACAAAAGGCGCTGGAGTTCTTTGGTCTTCAAGCAGCACCTCTGCCTGAACTAATATCGGATAATCATGCTCATTAATGACGGCCAATGTTTCTCCAGACGAACCTTGGTTATAGACAACACGGGTTGTATCTAAACGCAAAGAAAATACCTTTGAATTGTTTTCAACATTTCCAAACACTTGTTCATTTGCAAATGAAAAAAAACTAAGGGATAAAAGTATTTTTGATGACACAATCCACATCCATTTCATACATTTCATAATTATACTTTACTTTCCTCAAAATAACCCTAGCAAACTATCGCCATGTTTTCTGTGCATAATAAGCAAGTGCGGAATTAACGTCAGATAAAAAAGCAACACACTAAGATTATTCCATTTAGTTCATTAACCATTAAGGTATCAGTATCAAAAAAAATAATATTTTTATCCATCAATTATCACTACATCCACCCACAACTCAATAGGGCTATTTATTTATCGGATTGTGTTTAACTACGGTAGAATTATCCGTTACCAACTCCCCCACCTGCGAATCTAAATAACAGATCCTAATACTGCTACACTTTAGCTAGCCCATGCATTCCACCGGGGAATAGGCTGACGGTAACCATAAAGTGACGAACCTTTTCCAACAGTTGCCACATTGAACGACACTGGTGATTTCGGGTTATTGTTTCATGAAACTCCTGTCTGCCGGCACCAGTGATATAAGACGGTAAATGGGGATGTAGACTCTCTCGCCCGCTTTCTGCAAAACGGCCTTACCGGTGCGGCCACCAGTCTGGTGACAATGTTCGCAATCGCCGCCACCATGTTCTGGCTCGACCCGTTCCTGGCGCTGACGGCATTAAGCACAGTGCCAGTGGCCGCAATGGCAACCATGATTTATCGCCGCCTCAGTACCCCTTCTTATGCACAGGCACGGGCAAAGTCAACAAGCACCCTGCAGGAGAAAGTCTCCGGCCTGCGCGTCGTGCAATCGCATAATCAGCAGGAACTGGAGGGCGTCCCGCTGCGCGCGTTATCGGAGCGCTTCCGCGCAACTGCGTATTCCGCTCTATTCGATCGAGGATTGGCAGCAGTTATCAAGGATTGTCAACGCCTGGCAGCAGGCGACAGCCAGCGGCAAACATATTGATGAACTACTGGCGACAGAAGGCACTGAGGACCTCGGGTCCTCTTCGCTCCTCCCCGTCACCGGTGCACTGCATCTTGATGAGGTCACGTTCAGTTATCCCGCCAGTCACGAGCCAACTCTGAACAAACTTACCCTGACGATCCCTGAGGGAATGGTTGTCGCGGTCGTCGGTCGCAGCGGTGCGGGTAAGTCGACGCTGATTAAGCTGATTGCCGGGTTGTATTTCCCCACGCACGGCAACATCAGAATCGGTGTGCAAATGCTCGATGATGCCTCGCTCACTGAGTATCGTCGCCAGATTGGGCTTGTCGATCAGGATGTAGCACTGTTTAGTAGTGATATTGCAGAAAACATTCGTTATTCACGGCATCCGCCACCAATGAAGACGTTGAAATTGCCTCACAGCGGGCAGGGCTGTATGAGATGGTGTGCAATCTGCCGCAGGGATTCCGGACACCGGTGAATAACGGCGGAGCCGATCTGTCCGCAGGTCAGCGCCAGTTGATTGCGCTGGCCCGCGCGCAACTGGCGAATGCTCACATCCTGCTGCTCGACGAAGCCACGTCATGTCTGGATCGCACATCCGAAGAACGACTGATGTCATCGTAAACAGATGTCGTGCATGCCGGGAAGCACTCGGCGCTGATTGTTGCACATCGTCTGACCACCGCGCAACGCTGCGATCTGATTGCCGTTATTGATAAGGGGTTACTTGCGGAATACGGAACCCACGAACAGCTGTTATCTGCAGGCGGCCTCTATACCCGCTTATGGCATGACAACGTCAGCAGTACTGCGCTCCATCGCCAGCACAACATGAAGGAGGAAACCCCGGGATAGTTACTGGACACGTAATGTATTAAAAACACAGTCAGAAGCGGCGGTACCGTGAATAGCCGCTTTAATTATTTATACTGACATCCTTAATTTTTAAAGAGTATGAATGCTGAACATGCAACAACATCCCTCTGCTATCGCCAGCCTGCGCAACCAACTGGCAGCGGGCCACATTGCTAACCTTACTGACTTCTGGCGCGAAGCTAAGTCGCTGAATGTTCCTCTTGTGACGCCAGTCGAAGGAGCGGAAGATGAGCGAGAAGTGACCTTTCTGTGGCGCGCCCGACATCCTCTGCAGGGCGTTTATCTGTGTCTGAACCGGGTGACGGATAAAGAGCACGTAGAAAAAGGAATGATGAGCGCCCTTCCCGAAACGGATATCTGGACACTGACACTGCGTTTACCCGCAAGTTACTGCGGCTCCTATTCGCTGCTGGAAATCCCCCCCGGCACTACGGCTGAGACGATTGCACTGTCCGGAGGCCGTTTTGCCACCCTCGCCGGAAAGGCCGATCCGCTAAACAAAATGCCGGAGATCAACGTTCGGGGAAACGCAAAGGAATCAGGGCTGACACTTGATAAAGCTCCCGCCCTGTCGGAATGGAACGGCGGCTTCCACACCGGACAACTGCTTACCTCCATGCGCATTATCGCCGGGAAATCTCGCCAGGTTCGGCTCTATATTCCGGACATTGATATTTCTCAGCCCCTCGGGCTGGTCGTGCTGCCCGATGGTGAAACCTGGTTTGATCACCTTGGCGTATGCGCGGCAATTGACGCCGCCATAAATAACAGGCGCATCGTGCCCGTGGCTGTACTGGGCATTGACAACATTAATGAACATGAACGCACTGAGATACTCGGCGGGCGCAGCAAGCTGATAAAGGATATCGCAGGACATCTGCTGCCGATGATCCGCGCTGAACAACCGCAGCGTCAGTGGGCAGACCGTTCGCGCACAGTGCTGGCCGGGCAGAGCCTCGGCGGGATCAGTGCGCTAATGGGGGCTCGTTACGCACCGGAAACGTTCGGTCTGGTGCTCAGCCACTCTCCTTCAATGTGGTGGACGCCAGAAAGAACCAGTCGACCAGGCTTGTTCAGCGAAACCGATACCTCATGGGTGAGTGAGCATCTGCTTTCTGCCCCACCGCAGGGCGTGCGTATCAGCCTGTGCGTGGGATCGCTGGAAGGTTCGACAGTGCCTCACGTTCAGCAACTTCACCAGCGGCTGATTACCGCTGGCGTCGAAAGCCATTGCGCAATCTACACCGGTGGTCACGATTACGCATGGTGGCGCGGTGCACTGATTGACGGGATTGGTTTACTACAGGGTTGAGTTGACCCACAAACACTTTCAGGAAACGGTACAGACTTCCTGAATAAATCAAATTGTCACCTGCGGAAAAGGAATAATCATCAGATGTATGCCCGCGAGTATCGCTCAACACGCCCGCATAAAGCGATTTTCTTTCATCTTTCTTGCCTCACCCTTATCTGTAGTGCGCAAGTTTATGCGAAGCCGGATATGCGGCCACTGGGGCCGAATATAGCCGGTAAAGGCTCCGTGTTTTACCATTTCAGCGCCACCTCTTTCGACTCTGTCGATGGCACACGCCATTATCGGGTATGGACGGCCGTGCCGAATACAACCGCACCGGCATCGGGTTACCCGATTTTATAAATGCTTGACGGTAACGCAGTTATGGACCGCCTGGATGACGAACTGCTCAAACAATTGTCAGAAAAAACACCGCCAGTGATCGTGGCTGTCGGGTATCAGACCAACCTCCCTTTCGATCTCAACAGCAGGGCTTACGACTATATGCCAGCAACAGAAAGCAGAAAAACAGATCTCCACTCAGGGCGTTTTAGCCGTAAGAGTGGTGGCAGCAACAACTTCCGCCAGTTACTGGAAACGCGTATTGCCCCAAAAGTGGAACAGGGACTGAATATCGATCGGCAACGCCGCGGCTTATGGGGGCACTCCTACGGCGGCCTCTTCGTGCTGGATTCCTGGCTGTCCTCCTCTTACTTCCGGTCGTACTACAGCGCCAGCCCGTCGTTGGGCAGAGGTTATGATGCTTTGCTAAGCCGCGTTACGGCGGTTGAGCCTCTGCAATTCTGCGCCAAACACCTGGCGATAATGGAAGGCTCGGCGACACAGGGTGATAACCGGGAAACGCATGCTGTCGGGGTGCTGTCGAAAATTTATCCCCCCCTCACTATACTGAAAGATAAAGGCGTCAATGCCGTATTTTGGGATTTCCCCAACCTGGGACACGGGCCAATGTTTAATGCCTCCTTTCGCCAGGTACTGTTAGATATCAGTGGTGAAAACGCAAATTACACAGCAGGTTGTCATGAGTTAAGCCACTAAACACTGCCCGCTTTTACGCGGGCAGTGCGCCTGAAACACTACGATCAGAATGATGCGGTAACTCCGGCATAATAAGCCCGGCCTGGCTCGTTATGGGTATTCGCCCCTTCAGAAGATCGGAAGATCTGTTTATTGAGGATATTACTGACGCCGACATTAAGACGCAGATTTTTATTAATATCGTAATTGAAGTTCGTCCCCACCAGTGAATAAGCGCCCAGCTCTTTACCTGACAGACCGCCAGTATCTTCACTGCGGGTTTCCGCATGAGTACGCGGTTTTTGTCTGCCATATAACGTCCAGTTGACGCTGGCAGAAAACGCCTGGGTGATGGTCCAGTTAAGCGAGTTATTAATAGTATATTTCGGGATGACCGACAGAGGATTACCGGTGTCTTTTTGCTCCGAAGTGATCATCCATGTGGCATTGGTATTCCAGTTCAGACGATCTTTCACCAGTGGGAAAGACATACTGGCTTCGATACCGTCCACCAGAGCTTTCCCGCCATTCTGCTACTTGAGGATATATGCGCCTGAAGCGATTTGCCCGATAACGTTATCCCCGGCCACGATCTTATTCTGGTAATCATTGCGGAAGTAGGTCACACTTGCGTGGTAATCTTCCCAGGTGAACTCCAGCCCAATTTCTTTATTGACACTGATTTCCGGATCGAGATCTTTATTACCGATCAGGTAGCACCCGCCTGATGTAATATCTTTTGGACAGCCATTGCCTTTCGAGTAGAGCAGATAGCCTTCACTGGATTGATACAGGTTGGGGCTTTAAAGGTTCGGGCAACCCCTGCTTTGACTTTGAAATAATCGCCCAATTCCTGCGAAAGATTCAGACTGCGGCTGAAGTTCCCGCCGGAGTCGCTGAGATAATCAAAGCGCAGGCCGGGAATGATATTCGTGCCAGGAACCGGTTCAGAGTTTTAATAACTGGCTCAAAGCTGAAAGCTTTCCGGCCCCCCCAGCCTAGCTGGGGGTTTTCTGTGCACAAAAAACCCCTGTAAAAAACTTACAGGGGTATAAGGCTTAGCCTAACTTGCGTCTGTTGCATGGTGCCGGGTGCCTCCCGGTGAATTCAGTCGGTGTCACTGAACCCGCGTAGGCTTCGCTCATAACATAATAAATGCTATGTACACCAGTCGCCCCACCGCACAGGGGGATTCACCACACGGCGCACTTTTTAACAAATATCCCTCCGGCCAGACAATAATAAACATAATGAATTGTGATCTTCTTAACAGTTTTAAAGTGTTACAGATAATATGCCAAGTAATTGCTTGTTTTTTCATCAATAAGAAGACCACACCAACAACCCCAGCTATCAGCCAGAACCGACATTATCCGGCTGATAAAATCTACCATCACTCCAACACCAATCACCGCCTGTGCCAGATCGCGTTTCTCAAACTTTTTAATCTCTGTTGCCACTCTGCGGGTTTTCTTTTTGAATTTTGAAAATACCAAATATCGTGACGTTTCTTTGGGGGATGAGCTATCAAGCGGGAACGATCTGCCTACAGAGAAAGTCAGCCAGACCACTCTGCAAATTATCCCCGAAAGGCTCTGTGACTGATATGTACCGGGCATGGCGCAATGGGCCAGTGGCAGTGTGTGATGGTGGCCCTTACTGGATTTGAACCAGCGACCAAGCGATTATGAGTCCTTTTACCACTGAGCTAAAGGGTTGGAGAACGCAATATCACCTGTCTTATATGATTACACCCAGAATTTCCCGGACTGTCTTGTCAAAACATTCAGTCTCCAATTCCCACCAATAGCAAGACGGTCACTATGACAGCATCTCCGGAATGAGCTCAGGGCACGGGGGTTTACCGAGGTTACTTTTCCAACGAAGTTTCTCAAACGCAGGCGTGATAACATTCAAACTTAGGATCTCAGTTGCTATCTTTTCCCATGTCTTACGGATTAATGTCATCGGTTGCATACAAATCGCTACAAGCTGCATCAAGGCACATGCTTCATATGTACAGTACACCAAGATGGATAGGTGTTTCACCTAATCCTAGCTCATTTCAGGCAGGCTCAACAGGCTGCAGCCCGCATGTTTAAGGGCGCAGGTTATCAGCAGGGTATAAGCTGACCGGATACATTCCGGCAAAGAAAAACCTTGCAGCGATGAAAGCCGTTTCGGTAATGCAATGACGATAAAGCTGTCCTGTATATATGTGCTTCGCCTCAAACGCTTGCCGTTTTGGTATTGTGCACATGCCGTCTGAACGTAAGCGTAAAGCCAATGCCGTCTGTAACACCTGCTCCTTGCAGACTAAATTAGAGCTCCTTCTAAATTAGACGGAGTTCTATTGATGGATAAACCTACAGACTGGCGCTCCGGAACCCGCCGGATATTTTCTAATGAATTTAAACTTCATATGGTTGAACTGGCTTCGAAACCAAATGCCAATGTTGCACAACTGGCCCGGGAACATGGCGTTGATAACAACCTGATTTTTAAATGGCTACGCCTCTGGCAAAGAGAAGGACGTATTTCTCGTAGAATGCCTCCAACTATTGTAGGCCCTACAGTATCACAATCTTTTCCGGCCTCTCCGACTCTGGTTCCAGTGGAACTTATCGACACCCCGCGCTGTGCTACAGATGCTCCTGCTCCGGAGGCATTATCAGTTGCTTGTGCAGCTTCCTGCCATGTGGAATTCCATTACGGTAAAATGATGCTGGAAAATCCTTCACCAGAGCTGCTCACGGTGTTGATCCGTGAGCTGACCGGGAGGGGACGATGATTTCACTCCCATCAGGTACCCGTATCTGGCTCGTTGCCGGCGTTACTGATATGCGTAAATCCTTCAACGGTCTGGGGGAGCAGATACAGCATGTGCTGGATGATAACCCCTTCTCCGGTCACCTGTTTATCTTCCGTGGCCGACGGGGAGACACGATTAAAATCCTGTGGGCTGATGCTGATGGTCTGTGCCTGTTCACCAAACGCCTTGAGGAAGGTCAGTTTATCTGGCCTGCGGTGCGTGACGGTAAGATATCCATTACCCGCTCGCAACTGGCAATGCTCCTCGATAAGCTGGACTGGCGTCAGCCAAAAACATCCCGCCTTAACGCACTGACAATGTTGTAAAAAACTCCTGACCGCATTATAAAAACGGCCATGAGTCAGAAATACCTCATTCGCATCGCTGAGCTGGAAAGGCTGCTCTCTGAGCAGGCTGAAGCCCTCCGTCAGAAAGACCAGCAACTGAGTCTGGTTGAAGAGACGGAGGCCTTCCTGCGCTCTGCACTGGCACGTGCCGAAGAAAAGATCGAAGAAGATGAACGGGAAATAGAGCATCTGCGGGCTCAGATAGAAAAACTGCGCCGGATGCTGTTCGGAACCCGTTCTGAAAAACTGCGTCGTGAGGTTGAACAGGCTGAAGCCCTGCTGAAACAACGCGAGCAGGAAAGCGATCGTTACAGTGGGCGTGAGGATGACCCGCTGGTTCCCCGCCAGTTGCGACAGTCGCGCCATCGTCGTCCGTTACCGGCACATCTCCCCCGTGAAATATACCGCCTGGAGCCTGAAGAAAGCTGTTGCCCGGAGTGTGGCGGTGAGCTGGATTATCTGGGGGAAGTCAGCGCAGAACAACTGGAACTGGTGAGCAGCGCCCTGAAAGTGATCCGCACAGAACGGGTAAAAAAAGCCTGTACAAAATGTGACTGCATCGTTGAAGCACCGGCACCATCCCGTCCGATAGAGCGTGGTATCGCGGGCCCGGGGTTACTTGCCCGCGTGTTAACGGGAAAATACTGCGAACACCTGCCACTGTATCGTCAGAGTGAAATCTTTGCCCGCCAGGGTGTCGAACTGAGCCGTGCCTTACTCTCCAACTGGGTTGATGCGTGCTGCCAGTTAATGACGCCGCTGAATGATGCCCTGTACAGTTATGTGATGAACACCCGCAAGGTTCACACTGATGACACACCAGTAAAAGTACTGGCACCGGGCAGGAAGAAGGCGAAAACAGGATATATCTGGACGTATGTCCGGGATGACCGAAATGCCGGTTCGCCAGAACCTCCGGCGGTCTGGTTCGCCTACTCACCGGACCATCAGGGTAAACATCCGGAGCAACACCTTCGTCCCTTCCGGGGTATCCTGCAGGCAGATGCGTTCGCAGGTTACGATCGGCTGTTCAGTGCCGAACGTGAAGGCGGCGCGTTGACGGAAGCAGGATGCTGGGCTCATGCGCGGCGCAAAATCCACGATGTATATATCAGTACCAAAAGCGCGACGGCGGAAGAAGCACTGAAACTAATCGGCGAACTGTACGCCATTGAGCACGAAATACGCGGGTTGCCGGTGTCTGAACGCCTGGCGGTCAGGCAAATGCAGAGTAAACCGCTACTGACTTCCCTGTATAAGCTGATGCAGGAGAAAGAACACACGTTATCGAAAAAATGCCGTCTGAGAGATGCGTTCCGGTATATCAGGAAGCACTGGGTTGCGTTGTGCAACTTCTGTGATGACGGTCTGGCGGAGGCGGACAATAACACAGCGGAAAGAGCGCTTCGTGCAGTCTGTCTCGGAAAGAAAAATTCTTATGACCTTTGTCAAATATTAAGCCCAAAAAGACCTTACGCAGCTCCGGGAGCTTCGTTATATCGCGGATTAAAGAACCTGAAACAGTCAGACTGTATCTTGGATTTTACAAACTCTTATTCGGGGATTTTAGCCCCATGACGATTTACGCAGTGAGCTGGCCTCTTTCTACGTGCAGGTATTAGCGCATTCTGGCTTCCCTGAATTCTTTTACGAGGATCACTCATTCCGTGTCTGACTGCTTCAGGGTTTAATTTTGCTTCTGCTGACTGAATGATGATTGGGCAGCAAGTGCAATATCCCACATAAATCCAGTCAACTCACGAGCCACCGCCGTAATGGCTACTTGTGATTTTTTCCCTTTTGCTGTCAGACTTCGGTAACGAGAACACAATCGTTGTTGAGCTTTCCATGCAATATCTTTGGAATATTGTGTTACAGAGTCCGGTCGGTAATATATAAGCCATGCCCCAACTTTTGCAGGTGTACGATAAGACCAGGCGGCTTCGTAAAGCAGACGTCTCAGTTCGCTGTTTCCAACTTTTGTTATTCCTCTGGGACGAATACTGTTTCCACTGGAATATTCACCTGGCACCAGTCCCAGAAAAGCCATGAGCTGTTTGGGATTGGAAAATCGCGAAAAATCACCCAGTTCAGCAACCAGAGTTATTGCAATTAGCTGACCAACACCTTTAAGAGCCTGCAACTGGCAGACCAGATTGCACAGAGACCACTCAGGTAACAGGCGGGATATTTCCTGGTCGAGTTGAAGTATGCGATCTTCAATCTGCTCCAGACTCTGACAATAGTGTTGAAAAGCAATCTGTTGAGATGGCTGACTAAATGATTGATTAGCTAACCAGGTTCGATGTTTTCCTGTCCAGTGCTTTCCTGCATAATGTTTGTCTGTTCGCAATAGCATGCTCAGAATTCGCTGTCGGGCAACTCTGCTGTCTCGTTTAGCTGCTGCACGGGCTCTGATTAGATCCCGCATAGCTTCATGAGTCAGGTCAGGGATCCAGACAGGGGTAAGTTCTCCAGCCCGCAGTAACCTGGCGAGAGAAATTGCGTCCCGATGATCATTTTTGATTCTGTCTGTCGGTGATTTTGGTATGCGGGAAGGGGCAATAACCTGGCATTTTATATTCATCGCTGTGAGTTGATGATATAGCCCAAAACCACAGGGGCCAGCCTCATAGCAGGAAAGAATGTTTCCGTAAAGTCCCTGCAATTTCTGAAATAATCGACGTACAGCCTGGGCTTCGTTGTTAATCGTACCATAATAACGAACTTCGCCAAGCCGTTCAGGTGCAGCAATAGCAACCGCCAACGTTTCTTTATGCACATCCAGCCCGACGTAAGCCGCAATATTTTCCGAATGCATAATGACCTCCTCTGGAATATCCCACCAATGCTATAGTGAGTATATAAAGGTCATACCATCTTTATGTTCTTTGGCAGCGATCACGGCGGCGAGCGTGGAGCACTGTTGTACGGGCTGATCGGCACCTGCCGTCTGAACGGTATCGATCCGGAAGCGTATCTGCGCCATATCCTGAGCGTACTGCCGGAATGGCCTTCCAACCGAGTTGATGAACTCCTGCCATGGAACGTAGTACTCACCAATAAATAAGCGTCAATACGGTGCTCCGTTGACGCTTACTGTTATTGTCAGGTTTACCATCAGAGTTTGAGCTTGCTGCAGTTGTTCCTGATAAGCATCTGGATAAATATGACGAGTATTTACCAGAGTCTTTGCTTGCGAAAGGGTATGGAGCAAAGGCGTATGATATAGAAGGAACGAGCATCTGGCTGCAGAAACACCTTCAGTAGACTGGATATGTAGTCAGGGTATAAATGCTTATTTATATCCTTTTTATTTACTTACCTGTAGACTTACTCGGTTTTAGTCCCGGAGTGTTGCCAGGAGTATCTTTATTATCTCGTCGGCGTTGATCCGGTTTTCCTGTCGATTTAGCAATCGGTTTTGGACCAAGTTTAAGGCCCCATGATAATTATCCTTTAGAAATGTAAGAGGGAACTCCTCAGCATTGGTATATTCTATACCGAGAAATTTTTCAATGGGATGTATGGGTCCACCACATATTGTAATTTTTATTCTCACATAAGGAAGGTAATACGCATTAAATGTCTTATCAGGACTATCATCAACCGTGGCCTTGACTAATCTGTATGAACAAACAACACCTCTCACACGACAGTTATAATGATTGTTATGTTTTCTCACTGTAAATAAATCTGTTTTTTTCAGATGAGTCAGATAATAAACAAACCGACTCGGTATCAATAACAACTGCTCCTGTTAACGAGTAAATTTTCATAATGCATGCCGACATAAAAAGTAATAACAAACACAGTCACAAAAATACCATAAACAACAAGATTTAACAATACCCTCTGTCCACAACAAGCGGGCCGACGCCCCCAAGTAATATCGAGTAAGCAGCCTGACAATCACTGCTTATCATTACCTGTAATTATCGTCATAAAACAATTAATATCATTATATCTGAGATAATTATATGATACAGTCTCTGTCATATAAGTCACCACTGATAGAGTACTCACTTAGCCATGTGCTCACTATTGCTGAGTAAGACAAAACGGCCTCTATGATAAACACATTCAGACTCAATAAGAGGAGTTCGTTATGAAAAGCCCGATAGACAGAAACATCTCACTTTTCTCTAACCTTATCCTTTAATAGTCCCTCATTTCTCAGCCTTAAATAGCCAATCTCACAATTGAACTTGTTAATATTATGCTGTATCATTTCAAGCTCTCTGTTGATATCAACTTTACTCATATTCTGGTTATTATATAAGTCTGATATTTTTATATTTACAGGCATGTCATACTCAAGAAAGGTATTTTTCAGATCGTAAGCAATCGTTTTCAACTTAGATATAGTAATATACCCCCCATCATTTTCAATTACATTCAGTGTTTCCGTAAAATCATCAATCTTCTTTCCAAGCTTAGACCAGGAGTCTGCTGAATTAGGGAGGGAGACTGAACATCCAGAATAGTTCATAACCATTTCAGTAATAAAGCTATCAGGTATGATGCCCCTAAGTTTCAGTACTGTTTCCGGCCTGCCAGCATAGTTCATTACAACGGTTATTAGAGCACCCGATATGAAAGAAACGACGTTATAATATATGCGCAGTTTCTTATCTTTCTTAATTAACGTATTGTGTTCTGGTCCAGCAGTATAATTGGAGTCAATATTCGTAGGTAAACCACTGCTAAAAGACCGAATATCTTTCGCATCATGTGATCCTGAATCATGATGTGCGGCATCAGTACTTTCTGAGTCATCACTCTTTTGTCTCTTGAGTTCAGCCAGCATATCTGAAACGATAAAAAATTTGCCAGAAAGAAGATTGTATTCGAGATCAGCCAATAATGTTAATGCATCCTCCAGCAAGGTTAATGACGAGTAGGTTTTCTCATCATCAGGCAGACTTTGCATAGCAGGAATAACATTTTTAATATACCAGATAAGAATATTCGTCCGCATCTGAGTGGCCGTAACATGAGGCCAGCATTTTTCTTTTACAAATGAATCTGCAAATTTCCATGAGGAAAGCGCCAGTCCTTCCCAGCTATATAGATTGGCTGAAATAAGACAGAACCATGCTCCTGTCTGAAGATCATATCCGTTTTCCATAAATAAAGAAAGACATCTTTTTTCCAGAGTCATCCAATATGCTCTTTCACATTTGGCCGGACTCAGATTGTTCATACTATAACTAATCCAAAGAAACTCTTTATTATTCCGGGGATCAGTAGTACTTACTGCAATATCTAGTATAAAATTTTTATCCATTTCCTCAAGCCATTGTTATTATCCCATATATGCCTGTTACCTGATGGAGATAACATTAACATAGTGAACCGCCCCAGGTTTCTTGGAGAGTGTTTTATCTGTGAACTCAGGCTGCCAGATCATTGTTTCCGACGGAAGCCTGGCGAAGGATATCGTTACTGCGGCGCAGTTCACGATTTTCACGCTCCAGCTCTTTCAGACGCTGACGTTCAGCGGTGGTGAGCCCTCCATCACCGCCCCCGGTATCCCGCTCATGCTGGCGACCCCAGACACGCAGAGTCTCCGGTGTACAGCCAATCTTTGGGGCAATGGAACAAATTACCGCCCATTATGAGTCATATTCGCCTGACTTTCCAGAACTATACGAATCACCCTATGACGAACTTCGGGGGAAAAACGAGTATTTTTAGTCATCCTGTTTACCTCTTTCTCAGGAAGTTTAGTCTCCAGGATTTCCGGGGCGGTTCACTACTCCTATTCAAAATCGTTTCTTGAAATCAGAAAGGGCGTATTTCAGATCAGAACCACAAAGAGCTCTCTGGGATTCACTTAATACATCCTTAACAGGAATAATCCCTTTTTTTCTTGAGGAATAAAACGCCATACCATCATCATTTTTTAATCTCCAGTCTCTCGATATATCAACCTCACCAAGGTATCCGGTAACGACCAGACTATGATACCCATGTTCATTCATAATTTCTTTCAGCCGTTGTGCGAAGGCAGGGGTTCTCGAATGTATCCCCGAGGCGCAAGTCAATACTCTGATATCTATGAAGTTCTTTGGTAAACGTCTATTCATTAATAGAGTGGCTAATGCTAAGGGATTCAACGTTGGCCCAGTTGCTGAACCTGTCCCAATAACTGATGTGTTGCCATGAGCAACGATGTATAACGTATCGCTCGATTTAAGAAAGGATAAAGGTGTTTTGTGTGAAGCTTTCACACCATAACATTCTTTATTCTTCATTTTCTGATACTTAACTTCGGCATCAAGAAAAGTGTCATTTTCATCCATTTGAAATGGGAAAAAGTAAATAATCATATTACCTCGACATCAGAAAAAATTAAAATAATCCACATGCGGAAAGCTCTGAGCAGGAAACATCACCAAGGACGAAACCTCCTCTCTCTGTAAAGGATAGTTATCCATCCGGGGCAACCTATACCTTTACCATAACTTCCGGCAGAGTCACCTTGCTACTATGTTTAAGCCCTGCCGGGCAAATATGTCACTCAACGACCTTAGAGAGTTTTCTGTCAAAAGCAGCAGAGGCTAGCAGTTACTCTCTTATCTCTTATCTCCAGTCTTGAGTGCGAAGAGGCACATAACAAAGTTATGTGTTACTGACCACTCTTTCATTCAGGATGCTTAACCCCGTTATATGCATACAAGAAATGGGGCGCCAGACTGCCGTCTGCAGTTCCATACCGCTAGATAAATATAGACACAGGCAGAGTGTCCCACATAATGCCAGTCTACAGTCGGATGACTCAGTTTATTAGTCTCATTACACAGAGATACATAGCCCAGAAATAATCGCTGATCACTACCTGTTTTCAGGCCCAAGTCATCTGCAGATCAAGTATGTTATATTAGACAAAATAGTTAATTAAGGAGAAAACCAATGCTATACCGATACACGTAAAAGGTACTCCACTGCCAGGATGATTGCCGGCGTCACATCCCAGCGTCGTCTCAAAAGAGGTAACAGTTCATTAAGGCTTCTGATATTACGTTCCGTTAATACACGCACGCCATTCTTTGTCAGGTGGAATCCAGACTGATTACAGGTAATAGTGATATGACAAACATCATTGCCAATATATACGGCCTCCATAGCTCTGAACCTAACATTCCAGAACCAAGAATATGGGGATGATTCAGACAAAAAAGACGCCTCTGGATATCGTTAAATAACGGATTCATAGTCAAATCACAATAGAATATTTCTCACCAGAACTTCATCTTATAATCATCTGTATAAGAAGTTAAACCTAGAGAAAAACAGAGTCGTCCTGTTGCTTCAGATATCGCAGTAACACTCGTCCTTCCGACATAGATGTTATTCCGTGACGGAACAGACTGACGTCTCTGGTTTCAGGCATCAATGACATAACTCGGCTCCCTGGGTTGGTCTTGTTTCTGCATCACCACTTTAATAAATTTAAAGTGAGGCTCATATTTCAGCAGCACATTCTGAACATGTCTCCGGGGATTAGATTTCAAATCACGAAGTAGGCTACGCATAGCCAGCACTGCCTTAAGGCAGTGAACCTTCTGGACAACTGATCTCCGGCATGAAATCGTTCATCTTGCGGAAGAACAATTTTCTTCTGTGCTCCTCCGGTATGTAGGTCTGGTTTCAGATGCCCCCTTGTTTTTGAGCTCTCATCCTGAAATGAACTACTCATGCCTTCACCAATGAGATCTTCACTCCAAGAGCACGTTTCCGCAAAATGTACCCTCCTTCCATACAGATTTGCCCTAAACGATTATAGGGCAATGCTCTGAAAATACTCAAGTCAAATGCATATCAGGTTATACAATGGGGATTTCTATTATTTATCTCAAGAAATTCTGCAAAAAGCAGAATTATAAAAACAAAGATGACAGTTAACGTGGTATTTTAGAAAATTCTTCTGGTAAACATTTCCAATGTGGACCGGATATGAGGAGCGAAATTTTTGCTTGAAACCATAAAGCCGATGATAAATAGCGTGGGCTTTCAGAGCCATGAAACGTAACTATGCTGAGTATTTTCTGAACCGCCCCGGGTTTCCTGGAGAGTGTTTTATCTGTGAACTCAGGCTGCCAGATCATCATTTCCGATGGAAGCATAATAAGCTTTTTCTGCTTCTGCCGGTGGGATATGGCCCAGCCTTTCCAGCAATCGTCGATTGTTATACCAGTCCACCCACGTGAGTGTGGCCAGCTCCACTTCTGTCCGGTTTTTCCAGCTCTTACGGTGTATTACCTCCGCTTTGTAAAGGCCCTTGATGATCTCTGCCATCGCGTTGTCATACGAGTCACCAGTACTCCCTGTTGATGCCAGCAGTTTTGCTTCTTTTAGTCGCGCCTTATAGGCCAGTGACACATACTGAGAGCCTTTATCGCTGTGATGGATGGTGCCAGACGGACGACGGGCCCACAACGCCTGCTCCAGTGCATCCAGCACGAATGTCGTTTCCATAGACGATGAGACTCGTCACCACACGATGTATCCGGCAAACACATCAATGATGAACGCCACATAGACGAAGCCCTGCCATGTGCTGACGTAAGTAAAATCAGCCACCCACAGCTGGTCAGGTCGTTCTGCCACGAACTGATGGTTTACGCGGTCGCCTGCGGCAAAGGCTTTCCGGCTGATGGTCGTACGGACCTTTTTACCCCGGAGAACACCGGCAAGTCCCATAACCGCCATGAGGCGCGCCACTGTACATCTGGCCACCCTGATTCCTTCCCGTAACAACTGGCGCCAGACTTTACGCACACCGTACACCTGATGATTTTCATCGTATACGCGCTGTATCTCTCTCTTCAGCCAGTCATCGTGCTGCGCACGGGAACTGCGTTTATCAGGATGATGTCGCTGTTGCTGACAGTGGTAATTCGTTGACGGGGCGATATGCAGTTCACTGCATACCGGTCCGACCCCGTACTGCTCACGCAGCTTATCCAGCAGGGCATTATTTTTTCCAGAGGCGGTCGAACTCCGCCTTCGCAAAATAAGCGGAAGCCTGGCGAAGGATATCGCTACTGCGGCGCAGTTCACGATTTTCACGCTCCAGCTCTTTCAGACGCTGACGTTCAGCGGTGGTGAGCCCTCCATCACCGCCCCTGGTATCCCGCTCATGCTGGCGAACCCAGACACGCAGGGTCTCTGGCGTACAGCCAATCTTTGGGGCAATGGAACAAACTACCGCCCATTGTGAGTCATATTCGCCTGACTTTCCAGAACTATACGTATCACCCTATGACGAACTTCGGGGGAAAAACGAGTATTTTTAGTCATCCTGTTTACCTCTTTCTCAGGGAGTTTAGTCTCCAGGATTCCCGGGGCAGTTCAAAAAACTTTCATATCCAGACCATTCTCCAGAGCCCAATTGTTGAATAACTGTGCCAACCACGATACAACGCGTCATACCTAGCACATGAGAACCAGATATTCTGCCTCACTTTGGTCTAGGTACAGGACAAATCAAAGATAGTCAATTACGAGTTGCAAATTGCGAACTACGTAATGTAATGTTATTTTTCCTTACTGATATTCTTATTTTCTTGGGGGTTCTATTATCTTCAGAGTCAGTCAAATATCTGGCCAAGACAGGAAGAACCGTGCTGTTAAGTACTGAGTCTATATCCCTAGCTCCAGACTTATCACATTGACAATGATGTGTAATCCAGTCAATAAGAGAATCATTGTATTCTATCTTATACATCTGACCTGATGCCTGTTCAAAACGTTGGCAGATCTTATCAATTTTAATGAGTACGATATCTCTCAGTGTTTTGGAATGCAACGGTGTGAACGGAATTAAGTTAGTTCTCCCCATAAATGCCGCCCCAAAATGCTCATTAAACAAAGGAAGAAGCATTTCTTTTATTCTGTCTCTATTTGTCTCACCATCATTCCATATGTTTGTGATATTTTCACTGGCAAAGTTTGATGTCATTATTATGAGACAATCTCTGAAAGACACCATCTTACCTTCAGCATCCTCGATAATACCTGAGTCAAATATCTGGAAGAAGAACTCCAGGACATCCGGATGTGCTTTTTCAATTTCATCAAGCAGAATAACACTGTATGGATTATGACTCACCCTTTCAGTAAGAGTCCCTCCCTGACCAAAACCAACATATCCAGGAGGTGCCCCCTTCAGAGTGGAAACAGTGTGAGCTTCCTGAAATTCAGTCATATTAATCGTGATGAGTTTATTCTCATCCCCATAAACAAACTCGGCCAGCGCCCTGGCTGTCTCCGTTTTGCCTGTGCCAGAAGGGCCCGCAAGTAAAAATACCCCATCAGGTTTTACAGGATCTTTAAGATCTGCCCGACAAATAAGAACTTGTGATGCAATAGCGGACATAGCATATCGCTGCCCCAAAACTCGCTGCTCCAAGCATCTTAACAGACCGGATGCTTTTTGTTGTTCACCATCAAGGCATACACCCAGTGGAACACCTGTCCACCCAGAAACAACATCAGCAACACAATTTTTATCCACACACTCAAAAACCATAGGACTGTCTTTCTTATATGCACTTTCCAGTTCTTTTCTGTACATATTCTTTGATGAAATATCATCTGAACTTTGTATTTTTGCAACCAGTTCACTTTGATGACGCCACGCTGATTTGAGTTGCTCAAGCTCCTCCTCAAGTTGAGCAATTTTATTTGCAAGCATTTCCTGACGCAAAACATCTGACCTTTCCTGTGTCAGCAGCGCAAGTTCCCCTTGGTATCTTACCAATGAAGCTTCGACATCCTGAATGGCATCTGGTGATGTAGACTGAGATACAGCAACCCGAGAACAAGCTGTATCTAACAGACTTACAGATTTATCTGGTTGACGGCGCCCATGCAGATAACGGTCTGATAGATGTACCGTTGCAGTTATTGCTTCTTCCCTGATAGAAACATTATGGTGTTTTTCCATCATGGGCAAAAGAGAACGTAGCATTTCCGCTGTGACATCCTGATTTGGCTCTGCTACTTTTACTATCTGAAAACGCCGGGCTAACGCCCCATCCTTTTCAAAATACTTTTTATATTCTCCCCATGTCGTTGCGGCTATAATGCGCAATTCTCCACGGGCAAGAGCAGGCTTAAGCAAATTAGCTGCATCAGTCTGTCCCGGAAGTCCTCCTGCACCGATAAGGGAATGAGCCTCATCAATAAACAAAATAGCTGTGCCATCCAAAGAATTAAGTTCGGTCAACAGTGATTTTAGGCGATTTTCGAATTCCCCTCTGACACTGGCTCCCGCAAGCAGAGCCCCCATATCAAGGGCATGGATCCGGACATTCTTCAGTACATCAGGCACACGGCCAGACGCAATTTGCAGTGCTAAACCTTCTACTATACTACTTTTCCCTACTCCCGGTTCACCGGTCAGTATTGGATTATTCTGTCTGCGACGAAGCAAAATATCGATAAGTTGTCTGACTTCCTTCTCTCTGCCAGTAACCGGATCTAATTTACCTGTTTCTGCCCGCAGAGAGAGATTCTCAGTATATTTACTGAGATATTCATGTGAAGACCTATCGGTGGGACGATGAGAAGCAGAATGCTCTGCTTCGTCTGAAAAAGAGATAAGTAACTCCTCAGCTACATCCATATCACAACATAACGCATCAGAAACATTGAGAGGAAATATTGAATCTCTGAAATTAATCATAGTACTCAAAAAGACAGGGATATCTATATGATCGATTTGCCATTTAGTACTGGCATGTATCCATGTTTTCTCCAGTAGAGTCTGCATCGACTCAGAAAATACAGGTGAGGATTGTGGTACTGTATTGATACGGATAAGTTCACTTTCAATAGCATTAAGAACCCACTCAGGATTAAATAAGGACTGCTCATAAAGCACTTCGGCTATATATTTATGTTCCTGCAATAACTTCCATAGAAGATGTAGACAGTCTACTTCATGATGTGACCTTGATATTGCGTAATTAATTGCAGAATCCAGAGTATTTCGACTTTCTGGAGTTAATTTATTAATAATTGGTTTCAGATAGATACTCACTTATCACTCCTGTACTACTGGACATATTGTTATATTGCCGGGCAGTCTGGAAATCCAGGCACTTTTCTCCCAGCTATGTGTGGTAAGCAGCTTATTACTCAGATTCACCTGTAAATCTTTAAGTTTATCCTTTTCCTGTTTTAGTTGTTCCCATTCGATATATGCCTGACTTAGATTGCCTGTATCACTCAGTTTGTAACGGACAAGAATGCCTTTAATCCCCATTGATTCGAGAAAATTTCTTGATTCTGGAGAAAAATCCTTTGTCATTAACTCACTCTCTCCATCCGAAAACTTGTTGATAAAATCAATCCAGGCTGTTTCTCCTGTAAACTTATAGGTGGCAGAAAAATTAGGGAACAAAATGTCAATTCTTACAGAGTGACAGCTTCCCGGATACCAGGTAAAAATACCTGAATCAGCAAAATTCATACTTCGTATACTGCTGTTACCTGTTTTACACTCAAGAGTCAGAGTTGTACCTGTTGGTTTGACTCGGGGATTATCCGGAATTGTCGCAGGTGCACTATCTATCGTAACTCTGTAAGGCTGTGACTCAGCATTTTGTAGGGTCTGATTCAGTAAGTCTAGTTGCCCCTGTACATTTATTAATTCATCCTTGTTTTGCGTTCGCTCTCTGAGCCAAACATCAAGCAGATCATCCGGGGAAACAATGTCATTAATGAAAGTAATGAATGAAGGGGAAAAAGGTATACTTCTTTCCCTGAAGGACAACAGTCTGACACCGTCTGGATCAAGCGCTAAAACTCCGTTAGACGGACCTTTCAAAAAGCCAATAATGTCCTTATATACTTTTCCCTGCATCTCAGAATAACTGAGATTATGTTTTCCTGAGTTAAACCGGCCTAAAACAGAATTCCTCCATTGTTCACCAACCCAACACCCTGTATAAGTGACAGCATGGTCGAGAAGTTGATAAATCTGCCGCTCATAAATATCCCATACAGAATCAATCACCGGCTCTCTATTATTGCTGTTAATGACTGAGCGAACCTTTTCAAACTCATCAAATAATATTACCAGCTTGTTTTCTGGATCTGAACGCATGGCATTACGAATAAGTTCAACTGATGATGCTGTATGTAACACTGAATTCACGGCATTACGTAGAGCATTCTGCCAGCTTCTCCATGTGGTAACATGAGTCAGTGTCCTGTTCATTTGACTGTTATTAAGAACAGAAATCAGGTATATACGTAACATGAGATCAAATTGTTCTATTTGACGTTTCATTCCGTTATCCACTTTAAGTGAAAACAGATGGTTAAGCAGTCTGAATTCAGAAAGCCAGTCCTGCGCCGAACTCGTTGGTATATTGTGTAATTCATCATCTACAAACTGAAAGAATCTATGCTCAGATGAGCGATTGTGTATAATATTGGTCAGTTGCAGCGGATTCATTAAACCTGAATGTGAGTCTTTACGTGCCCTTGCAACAGACATAATAAACTGTCTGAAATGCTCCTGACGACTTTCATCCAGGTATAGCACAAAGGATGAGAACGCCTCCGGAACCGTATCACGTCCATATGCCTCTTTGATAGTCTCATACCACTGATGAAGTTTATTCTGTCCCGGTTGTGTCCATATTCCGGAAAGATAGACAGAAGAGTTTTCATCTTCCCAAAAGTCCGTAATTCTTACAGCAGGAATATTAACATCTTCAGAAACAAACCATGAATAAGACGGGTCACTCTGAACCAACTCAGTCAGGAGGTTTCTGAACACATAAATATTCTCAATTCCATTATTTTTCTGTATCTCATCTCTTTCTACAGCAAGTGAAGCTATTGATGATATTTTATCATGAGGTCTGGTTATCTTCAGTAACTCATGAATACCAGGAGATTTTGCTAAGTCACTCAGGGATTCATCTTTCATCATCTTATCCCAACTGATAAGTGATGATGAGAGCGACAGAATTAGTTCTCGCTTTCCTGATGGTGAAGCTTGCATGAAATTCTTCTTATATTCAGTAACGCGCCATGAGACAGGACTGATATCGAATCTTGTTGTTTTATGAAGAGATTCTCTGAAAAATAGATATTTATCATCTAGTGCAGGCTTAAAAGGGAAATACCGCATGTTAGACCTAACTTTGTCTTCATATTTTGATATCTGCTCTGTCAGAAATGCATGGCTGGTATCAACAGAACCATGTCTGATGTTATACACATTATATGAACAATATCCGCTATATCCAACAAAACACAATGCAGTCATGGCTATAACTGATTTAAACGATACATTCACTCTTTGTTTGTTAACATGAATAACGTCTGAATCATGTATTTGTGGCAGTATCTCGGAAATAAGGATATCAGCAAAAATACAGTTTTTGTCCTTCTCCCCCATGAGTTCACCAGATAAACAGATCCCGGCAATTTCCGTCTGAGAGAAAAAAACGTTCTCAATACAGAATGTGGAAATAAATATGTCAAGTGAATACTTTAGACCTTTCAATCTATCAGGAAACTGCAGTATATCATTTTTTTCCTTGTCACTTAATGAATCATCAAGCGCATGGCATATTGATGCCATTATATTAGATCTTAATGATGATAATATGTATGATGAATCATATTCAGATGCATTCGTCCCTGATTTATTGGTTGCCCAAAACACTGGATGCCATTTTTCATGTTTTTGATAGATTTTTTGTGCCAGCACTGAATATCCACTGATGTGCTCACATCCACTAATCACTATAAAGACCGGAATGTTGTGATGTAAGTGTAACGACAGTTGTTCTACAAAACTCCTTGTTTTTTGAGACAATGTCCGAATATAGGTGTAATCATGATTAATTAGCTTATCAGCAGAAATGACGAGAACAACGCCACGAGGTGGCTGTTTTTTACATTTACGTGCTGATAAAGAACTTATCACAGAGTTTATTACTCCCGGGTTATCATATATCTTTCCTGACAACTCCAGCACGCTTAAATCTCTGAAAAACCACCAACGAATTGTCCGGAATTGTTGGGGAGTGCTATTTACACAATTACGGTGAAAGACAGGAAGATTGATATCTTCAAGCAAAGAGTTGTTTTTTTCTGAATCTCCCGTAAGTAAGAACCAAGGAACCTCTCCTCTTCCCCTTTTACTTATGATATTCAGACCTTTTTTGAAATACGAATCAAGCGTCAATGCTCTCTTTTTACGAGAGAAAGACTTTAGAAAATTTCTGTATTTTCCTGCAGAAAAGTAATTATGGATACAATCCATAATAAATTTAAAGGAAAGTGTAACAAGAATCACAGAAATCCAGTAAAGTGCAGTTGTAGTATCTGTCCAGTTTCTGAACACGCCGATAACATAGCAAACAGACAGAACGAAGACAGAAACAAAAAACCAGAGAAATAATGAAAATGTCTTCTTAAGCATAAAAATCATCTCATATAAATCATGGATAAAACCACAAAATAGACAGCAACAATACCTACAAGTAATAAATAGAAACCAAGCCTCGATGATTTATACTTTTTTTCCCTGAGTGAAATATTGTTTCCTTCGTCGATTGCAACATTCAATTCACATTGTCGCCTCAGCCTCGATATATAATTATTGATTTCATCATTACTACCCACGGAATATTTACCTCTGAAACCCAGTAACAGGCACAGGAGAAAGACCCATCCAGCCTGACTTCCCGATTCGATGACTTTATCAAGTTTATAAAAGAACTCGACCCCCCCAGTGGAGTGTCCGAAATATTTTATCTGCAAAAGATTATCACGCCATTCTTTTCTACAGGGAAGCTCTGAACACAATATTGCCTCATCAAGCATGACGATTACAGCATAAAATGCCGCATCAAGTTCGCTGTCACTCAACGACATTTTTTCACTATTGCGAACAGCCTCCTCAACAGTGTTAATTATATTCTTTCTAGTACTGTCGTAATCACTATATTCTTCAGGGAAAACTCTGACAGATGATATGAGTTTAAATACTGGCATATAGCATTCAACAATATTCACCAGCACCTCCACAACATAAGTATAACATGTTTCATCCCCAAAAATGATAAACTGTAATTGAACATTTGCCCACTGGCACTGATATTCGCCAGATGAGCAACATCCATGCTCACTATGTGGGTGGTTCTCATTATGTTCAACACCACTACAGAGTTAAATACGGTTCTTACATATGGTTGACATGAACGCAATACTGCTTCTCCTATCGTGTCCATAAACATCCTGCGATTTTCTGTTCTACCATCCGGTTCTCCTGTGGAGCCTGACAGATATTGTACTAGGCTACGTCTTCCAGTGTCTGGATAAAGCATATTTCAGCTCCCAAAAGTGGATGAACGTTATCTGCCAACCGCCGGATGGAAAGAACCGTTATCCTGTTTAGGCCTGCTTACGGCATACTTTTCCTGCGATAATACTAACTCTACAAGTAAATCATCAGGACTACATGACCAATAGAATGCAACTCTTTTTTGAGTCTGAGCTAACGTCCATAATTCTGAATGTTTATCTATCTTTAACCAGATTGTATTCTCTCTTACCTGCAAATCAGATGTAACGGCATCCATCACTGTAAACTTGATTCCTGGAAGAGCATGCTGAATTATCATGTCGATATGTTCAGATGGAGCAATCTTAATCTCTGGCAATGCAATCAGCTTATTCTTTCTGAAGGTATCTGAGGTTAACTTAATATAGTAATCTGAATTACTTCCGGCACCGTACTCATCGAAATTACAGATCAATGTATCAGTAGTTATTTTTCTGAATTCAACACTAATAATCTTATCTCGACATGAATCATCCAGTATTAACTTAATATAATACTGCAGATCACTGAAACATGAGATCTGCTCATAATGATTGTATGATAGTTCGACAATCCTAGTATCTGAAAGTCCAGAGTTATGAAATGTAGATATTTCCCCTGCAAACTGACATAATGCCATATAATACAACCATGGGTGAATGGCATCTTCATTAATGAATGAAGAAAGAAGTGGTAATGTCCTATTAATAGCACATAGAATTAAAAAGTTATAAAGATGTCCATCGGACACTGTTCGTTCTGTATATCTGTATTTCTCCAGTCTATTTTTGTAGAACTTAATATCCGAATAGATCTCTGCGATCTTATTTCTAAGTTTGTGATTCGCAGATAACCTCATCACGGGAAATGAACACTCATCATCAATACACAATGAATTATTTCCATATATGATCCTTGTCAGGGGTAAATACTCATAGTCTGTAGTATTATCTTTTTCCTCATCTGTAAGAATCTGAATATCATATTTTATTCTTGTAATATCGGCATCCTGACTGTCATGATAAACATTACGCATGTTACGTTCATCATCTGAACTTATCCATCTGGCAGAGCCTCGTTTATCATTAACACTGGAGACATTTTTATGACCGGAATTGAATCTCTTAAGCGCAAGCCACAAATCCACGGTACCGTGATCTGAACCTTTGAGATTTGTCAGGCACTTATCCTGTACCACACAGTTACCCGGATACTCGATATAATACCCTGAAGATAAAACAGCCTTTATTTTTTCAACTCTGACAGTATCTTCCTTAAGAAGATCATCATTGATACAACATTCATAGTACCCCTGATGATGGGGTTGTGATAACTGCCTGCTTCTGGCAAGCATGAAGCCATGATGCAAGTCAATTGACTGAAAGTGCTGAGGTTGTAAATAGAGCCCTGAATACCAATAAACAAGTTGTTCTTCTTCTTGCATGCAGTAATACCCGTACAATTATTTCATACTGATACTTTCTTTACCCATCGATATCTTTTTGGAAAGAGGTAAGAGTGATGCATGTAATGATTTATTCCACCAACCTTCCTCAACAACATCAACCGGAATATCTAAGAGTAACATATGCTGTTTTCCAGGAAATGGATAGTATCCAGCAACCACACCTACATATTTAGTCCCTTCATTCCTGTCTATATGTAGCGTTATCTCCTGCCCCGGCATAGCCACGTATTTATCAACTTTAAGAATGCCATCAACCTTACCTGTCCCGATAAAAAACTGTTTGATTAACACAGGATTATTCATTATGTCCTGTAATGTATTTTTATCTGAAGCCTGTAAGAATAATAATGCACAGCTGTTGGATATCTCGTTAAGTGAGTTTAATTGCGTATCAGATGATATCTGAAAAGTAAGCAAGCCGGCGCCAAATGGAGCATCGGCATTGTTGATAGCCTGCACTCTATCCTGTTCAGAATACTTATCAGAACAGGCAGTGATGAAAAAGGGGAATACCATAACCGCTAGTAGCAGGCACTTAATAGTCATCAATTTCTCATCCTTTTAAGACACGGTTTATTTGTTCCATAGAGTCATTATCTTTAAGTAGTTCCTCAAGCCATTCTGACATAGTCATTGTTGACCAACGTATGGCCCTCTCCAGAAGATAAGGAACAGGACTGGTTGGTTCAGATTGCCTGAAAAAAATAGCTATTTTCTCCAGTTGCTCTATAGCTTTCTCCCTTGACATCTCTTTATCTGTTGAGGGTGTTAATGCAGAATAAAATTCCTTTTTCTCCTCAGGAAGTGCTGTCCTTGTGTCTCTGCTATCGGGTTTGCCTAGAAATTGAGAAACTGAACTGTGATCCAGTGTTTCTTGCGGCAAAAAACGACTCAGTAACTCGGTTATCTCACTGATGATATGTCTGGTTTTTGCGAAAATATGATGTATATCTTCATGCGTATGAAAGAAGTAAGAAGATTCAATCTCATCAATTTTGTCAGGTAGATCATAAAGCTGGAGAAGTTGCTCACTAACCTTGCGGGGATTATATTTTCCTACAGCTCTTTTGAAGGACTCAACAGAGTGATCACCTTCGCTCTCTATTAATCTTTCTTTTCCAGCTTCTGACAAACTTGCTCCATGTTCAAACGATAACACCTTATACCATTCAGAAAGTGTGATTTCCTTATCCTCAAGAAGAGGATATGCTTTCAGATACTCTGATAAATCTATATCAAGACGAACCAATTTACTGTAACGAATTTCCTGACCTTCTTCCTGCGATGGCCAGCATGTAGTCCAGTACTGAGAAATAAACTTTGCAAGATATTCCAATCCGCAATGCATCCCTTCCAGAGCATATAAATGCGTCAAGGACTCCACATACCAGCAACTAATTTGTAGGTCCTTACTCTTATTACGTAAAGTAACCTCACATAATTTTCTTACTTTTCTCCAGTCAGCTCTGCGGGGTTCACTGACAGCCCATTCCCCCTGAGACATATAGTCCGGATCATTTTGTCTTGCCTCCCGTATTTCGCTATACACCGGATCATACTCAATATCATCACCTGCCGGCGATTCTCCTATAACAGGAAGCAGTAATGTATCCGTTTCTATTTTGTTCATTTTTCATCCTATTAATACCTGAGGATATCCACTGACAATTGTCCCTCCGTGAGCACAGATATCGCCCATTCGTGCAGCTGGTTTGCCGCATATCAAGACCTTAACACTTCCCATAATGACAACATCCACTGGCCCAGAACAAAGAGCCAGGGTCCCCAATGTCGCTGCCGGTAATCCACCAATAAATACAGACGGAGAGCCTGGTGGTAACAATGGCCCCCCAACATGGGGAACAGGTGGTAAACCAGGCGTCACCATAGGACATACATGCATATCAGTAACTCTTGCAGCAGGTTGAGGCATATACAACTCCTAGGAATGACTATTACACCAATGCCGAAAAAGAAAAAACACACCTTCATCAGGTGCATCATAATATTTATTCGACTGATGCATTAATATTCCATAAATAATTTTTTTTTCTGAACATGACGGTGCATAGACCGGATCATATGGGGCCGGACTTAGACTCCCCTGTGATACAAATAATGACACCCCCAGTGCACCTGTCTGAGTGGAAAATCCAACAGACTCAGCGTGTCTAAATATTTCCCAGCGTTGCTCATCATCGCCTTCCTTCCATCTGACAATAGACTGTAAAAGCAGTGAATCCTCTTCAGGAGATAACTGAGAGATAAATTGTGCCAGCCATCTGATTAATACTAACGAATCTGTATTATTAATCCAGAAATCAAGTGCATCCAGCCATCTCCCTTTTATCAGCATTTGCTCAACTGTTTTATTAATTTCCGGAACAGTGATATTCTTTGTCTCTGACATATGTAATCCTTTATCCTATATTCACGATTCCACCTTTTATCTGTGTCATTGCAGAGCCCTGAAGCGTCAACATGGTGCCTTTTACCTCAGAAATAGCCTGGCTTTCAAACTTAAGTGTGGCCGCTTTGACCTCTGCCGATACCTGCCCTTCTATAGTAATTTTAGCGGCTTTTATATCTATACCTGATGTGGATATCGTTATCTCATTTGCACCCACTTTTATTTTTATTGACTGTGTTGATTCAAGAGTAAGATTCTTATCGGTGATAAGACTACCACTTCCCCCGCTCACTTTAAGATTATAATCTCCGTTCGAAACTTTTATATTAATATTACCATATACATCATTATGTAGGTCACCTTCTTTAAGAACAAGCCTGTCATTCCCTCTTTTTATTTCAGCATTACGCCCTTCAGCAATAGTTAACGACATAGAGCGGTTAATAGTGCTGATCATATCCTTCTTTACAGTCAGGAGAGAATCACCAGATGAAGTCACTATAACTTTTTCCTCACCTTCTTTATCATCAAAAACCAGTTGATGACCTTCTCCTTTTTTACCATTCTTAACACTACGGGTGATAAATCCAGACTTACAATTATTCTCAGGAAGAGAAAAAGGCGATGTATTCTGACCATTATACACTGTACCAACGATAACTGGATAGTCAGGATTACCCTGTATAAAACTAACCAGAACCTCACTGCCAATGCGAGGAATAAACTGACTACCGAATCCCTCCCCGGACCATACCTGAGATACACGGACCCAACAGGAGGTTTTATCTGTACCTGCCGCTGACTTTTCTCCCCAGAGAAAGCTGATTTTTACACGCCCATTATCATCTGTATAATATTCTTCGGAGTCAGGACCGACCACTCTGGCAAGTAAAACACCGGGAATAATAGGTGTTTTAAATTCACGGCTGAAATTAAGTGAGCTTTTATTATCTGAAGCACACAAATCACAATAACACAAACCAGCATGTTCATTGTCATTGTTGACAGCATTAAGATATAACGAAGTAATTCTGTAATCCTGTTTGTCCAGACTGAAACACTCCCCGCATGACAACCACCATGAATCCGTTTTTCCTGACCAGATTTTGAGTTCACTGTCACATGATGCTATCAGTGCTTCAGAACGTTTCTTTATCAACTCACGCTTTCTCTCTGGGATAATATCTTCATAAACTCCCTTACTGGGTTTTACATCCGTCAGTTTACTTTCTGACTTTATAGTAATTTCACTGACATTACTCTCATTATAACCTGAAAGTGTCACAGAAGGACATTTGAGACTTTCTGTGAAAGACCATTCCCTGATATAGCCATGACGCGATTCCTTCAGATTTTCACAGGGTAAGTGTTCCAGTTTATCATAAGATGCTTTAGGATGAGATGCAGGATCATCTGCCAATGTCATAATATGTTTATCTCTATTATGAACAAAGAAATAGTAAATGCCCGCCTCAGACAAAATTCTATTAATAAAGTCAAGATCTGACTCCTGGTACTGGATCTTATACTCCAGCAAATTCTGTTCTTTATATAAAATTACTTGTGGCGGACTAAATAAACTGTCTTCCAGAATTGTGCTTACAATATCTGATGGCTTTATATTTGACCATACTCTTGTTCTTTTACCAGATGCCAATTCGGCTATCTCTGGTTGTAAGATAATAATGCAGGTATGTTGCATGCTGTTATCATAATTATATATCACTTTTGTGACCACACCATGAATGAAGCGCGCAGGTAACGAATTGTATTGTTCCCCGATCTCACAACTCAAACGCGTGCCGTGTAACTTATCCAGAGAGTTGTGGTCGGTCCTACTAAAGCATTTTATTTCATAACTATATACATCAGATATTGACTCTTTACCTTTAATCTCAAGTGGAAATAATGATATATCACAGCCGTGCAACCGGATAAAATGTTCACTCTGGAATTTATAATGATCGTCAGATATAAATCTTTGCCTAGTCATAATATATTCTCATCAAAATATACAAAAGCACCGTTCTTTATAATTTTCTGTTTCAGAACCGAGTGAAAGATTGAAACCAAGCTTATTGTTTATATTAAGTTGATTATCATTGTTACCGGGATAGATTTTCACATATATTTTGAACTTAAGAACATCACCTATATACGATCTTATTTGTTGTCTGATAAAATAGTGGGAATCTTTTCCCGGCATAAGTTCCTGTGCTTTTCTATAGTCCACAGGCCCCAATACAACATCAAAATGTGAATCAACCACCCAACGAACATTGCCTATGACAGGACCTTCCCCCAGAGTATAGAGGCAATTCCCCAGAACCCCCTGCTCACTGGGTTCTGTATTTTCAAAAGTGCCACGAAAAGGATTAATGGACACTCTGATTTGATGTATTAACGAGAGTAACTGCTCAAGCCCGGCCAGGGATCTTACTGGTTGTGAATAGAATGCAACGTATGCCAGACCTGTCACACTAACTGTCTGAGGAGTGATCCCGCCTAAAGATAAAAGAACATTGTTAAGAACATTATTATCCCTTCTGTTTTCATCTCCTGACAGATGCATTTTTTGCCATGCGAGATAAGAAAGACAATACATTCTATGGTCAAACATGTCCATGAATGCCTTAGGAGCGTCATCATTATAACGTAATTTCCTTTCAATCAGCCATTCTGTATATGCGGCAGGAAGAATCCCTGTAGCCCCGGTTAATCCATTATCGAATAATGTGAGATGATACTTTCCGTCCTTCTCATCCTGATACAGGTTCTCTATCTGACCGTCAGGTGCATCTAAAGACAGACTTGATGTAAATCTGAAATGTTCATCAACAACGTCTTCAACGCTTTCATCTGGTTTCAGAATATTTTTCAATAACACACGGACTTTATTGAAAAAGCTGAATTTACTCCGGTTATTAATCAAAGCCATGTTAACTTTCCTGCTCTTATCGGCCATACACGACGAGTGTGCTCCTCATGTTCAATGACAGTAATCATGCGAGTAAAGCTATTGACAGGGGCATGTAGCCCAAGAAAGTGATCAAGGAAAGAGCAAAACATGAAACATTCAGGGTGCATATCTGCATCCTTTGAAAGAGTTACGGTAATATCAATTCCACGAGCAGTTACAGGCGGATATATGCCGGGTAAACGGGATGAAACTGGTGTGATTTGTAACTCTTTAATCCATTCAATAAAAATTGATATTGAGTGGTTATTGTTGTAGTTATATATGGATAGCATTTCTCTCAGTTTCATTGCCCCATCAGTACCACTGAGCAACACAAAATTAAGGGATAACTGAGAAACAATTCTCCAGTTCATTCCTTTTAATGCCATAGCCGGCAACATTCTTGATGGACGGTTCAGCGCAGTTATTCGCAGCTGAGCAATATCTATATCACAATCAAAATCACCATCAGGATCACCATTATTAATTGATGATGGAATATTACCATTTGTACATATTGCATCAATTGAAAGGACATCCCCAGTCATGATACATGACTGGGCTCCGCCATCATCGCTCAGACGAATATATACACTTTCCTCAAAGTTCCCTCTTTCAGAAGACGAGCGATAACATGAACTATGCCAGAATATATTGCACGATTGTTTAATGACAGAATGTTCAAGTCCAAATAAATTTTTTAACGGAAACTGCTTGACTATATCATTTTCATATCTGTGCAATGTCACTTTATTTATATCCCAGATTAAGACTTCATTACGTGAATATAAATCGGTATTTACCTGATACTCATCCTGGCCATCAGATAATCGTAGGGGTTCAGTTTTCTTCTCGAAGAGATTGACAACGGGAGAACAGTTTACTTTAAAAAGTCTTTCAGAAACATTCCTTTCTATTCTGTCTGGCTCATACTTTTCTGCACTGCTTTTTAATGTTATTTCTATTCTCACAGAATCCCCTGAGCATAATTCGATTCCGGAGTCAAATTCTATATCAATGAAGTTAAATCGTTCTGGAAAAGAAAAATAGTCCAGTATGAGGTTATGTATATAAGAAACGTTCCCTTTTTGTGGAAGTGTTACTTCACTCTCATAAAATCCGGCACCGGATATATTAGCACTGATATCATATAACACATCATTATTTCTCTGCAAAACGATATTATCGACCTCATCGCACAATAATGTATATATTATACCAGTAACCGTTGCCGGACCATTCAAATAAAATCTTACAAAATCAAGAGAAAAATTAGCTCCGTCGAAAACGTCTAAATTCAATTCAATTTTCCATAAGGAGGACGAATTATCATAGTGAATTCTTGCTTTATTAACCGTTGCAGGGACAATAGTCAGTGGATATACCGTCCGAAACTGACAGATGGTTTTATATTTATATCTGGAATATAGCGATGTGCCAGAAGGAACTCTATAAGTTGAAGTTATTCCACTGGATTTTCTGTCTGGTTCAAATGATACAATACATGATGAAGGATAGTTATACAAAAATTGGGGAGCAAGATTACGAAGTAATGCTTCCATTAACTCGGGTAAATCTTCATCTAATCTCTGATGAATTTTTGAACTTAAGAAAGCAAAAGACTCCGTTAATCTCTGAACATGTGGATCTTCAGACCCCCCCTGATTGTATCCAAGACGCCGGGCTACCTTTGGATATTTTTTTGCAAACTCAATACCTTGTTTTCTAAGAAAAGCGAGTTCTTTCTGATAGTAAGATAATAGTTTATTCATCCAGTGAAAATTCTCCTGAGTTCTTATCCCATTTAATACAGAGTCTTACCATGTCCATAAAGAACAGGGCTGTAACTGAAAAGAAAGAATAATTATCATCACTGGAAAGATATTCAACAACTGGTTCCTCCAGCCGGGACTCATAACGCTGGAGCATCATCAATATTCTTGAAGAAATTTCATCATTAACAGAATCACTATGTTCACCTGCAGAAACTACATATACTGATGACTTTATGCCATAGTTCAGGACAGAACTACTAACAAACGGCAGCTCATCTGTTTCAAGGTATAAAGGTCGTGATGATAATAACATCCCGAGCTCATATTTCAGATCATCTGAAGGAACAAAATTCAGATGATCTTCCAGAGAGCCCGGATTATCATCACGTAAGAACTGAAGAAACGAATGCATTCAGTATTCTTATACAAGAGCCTCTTTATATAAGTTGTACGTCATTGGTCCCAATTTCTCCGTACTTTTTCCATCATCTGACGGAATATTCATCTCAATTGAGACACTCTCTTCTGGGGTAAACGACAATTCCAGAATGAGATTTGAATCATTATCATGAGCCAACAACATATTATGCATACGACACCCCTGATAAACAACCTTAAATGATGAGTATGCACTACCTGATTTAGTTGATTCCCTACGTAAAATTTCTATTTTAACTTCTTTTTCACCTCTCTTAAAAAAGTTCTCCAGAAGGTCTTGTATGTGTTTAGTAACCCTAAGCTTCAAATTAATTAAATCAAAAACAGTACCGTCAATTCCTGAAAAAGCGTGAAATGCCTGAGGACAATGTCCATCAAAGTAGTCACCACTGTTTTCAACTTTTGAATTTCCCTTTATAACTTTTCCACCTATCTCTATTTTGACAAACTCCCTGCTAAGAGCAGAAGAATTACTCATAACTCCGACCATAATAACCTCTTAACTTACACTTGATGGTAAATCAGCAACAAGACGCAATGACATACTTAAACCCTCAAGCTGAAAATGAGGTTTAATCCATGCAATTGCACGATAATTTCCCGGACTTCCAGGGACTTCAATAACTTCAACAGATGCCTCACGTAATGGATAACGAGCCTTTGTCTCCTGACCAGCGTTATCTGATGCCACAACATATTGCATGATCCAGTTTTGCAGATATGTCTGACATTCTGTCCTCGACATAAAGCTTCCAACTTTGTCACGAACAATCACTTTAAGATAATGTGCGAATCGTGATGTTGCTAATATATACTGAAGCTGACTGGATAATTTTGCATTCGCATTAGCCTGATCAGTATTATACAGTCGTGCTTTGTTTACCGACTGAACAGCGAAAAATGCCGCAAAATCAGTACCTTTACAATAAACCAGAGGAATAAAACCGAGATCTGACAATTCTTTTTCCCGACGGTCTGAGATAGCAACCTCCGTCGGACATTGTAAAAGTCGCTCACCTGTATGGGATACATAATTATAGGCCGGCAATGATTTAACCAAACCGCCACCTTCCACGCCCCGAATTGCTGCACACCAGCCATACTCCTCAAAAGCATCAACTATCCGGCAGGCAAGTTCAAAAGCTGTATTTACCCACAGATAGTCTTTGCCTGAGTTATCTTCACTAATGTGCTCTTCAAAATTAAACGTTTCGGCAGGTATAGTCTTCATGCCATATGGAATACGCCCCAGAGACTGTGGCAAAGTCAATCCCACATAACGACTGTCATCTGTCTGCCTGAAACTACGCCAACGGGCATAATCTGTTGTCTCAAACAATTTTGCCAGATCACGCGGGTAGGGTAATTCGCTAAATGAACTCATGGACAACATACCCGGAGCAATAGCACTCAGAAACGGGGCATGAGCACTGGCAGCAACATGGGAAATATGCTCCAGCAAATCAATATCCTGCGGTGTATTATCAAAATAGAAATCACCAACAAAAGCAGAATACGGTGTTCCCCCGAACGTTCCATACTCGCTTTCATAAATATTCTTAAATAAGACAGACTGATCGAAATCTGAGGCTGACTTGAAGTCTTTGAGCAATTCCTTTTTAGTACAGTGTAACACCGTGTATTTTACATTTTCAGTAACGCTGGCCTGAACCAGCTTATAAAGTCCCGTCCATGCTGATTCTATTTTTTGAAATTCAGTCGCATGCATAATCAGACTAAGCTGCTCAGACATCAACTTATCAATATCAGCAATCCGCTTTTCAATACTACCGATTAAATCGCTGTTAATGACCAAAGAACCACTGGCAACTTCAGCAAGGAAATTATTAATCTGTAGTTTAAACCTGGTCTTTTCAGAATCCTGTCTCACAGCTCTGGTATTATTTATAATCTCTTCAAGACAATCATCTGTAGCATACTGAGTTTCATTCAGCCCTAATGTTGATGCAACTGTCATGTTTATTCCTTACTTTCATCGTTTTCAGGATTGCCATTAGTAGTCACCAGCAATTCCTGAAGTTTTTCTTTCAGTTTCTCATTACTTGCAGCCCTGTTTCGTAGGTCACAAAGATGCAACCTCAATTCCGATAATTTTCTTAGACACTCAACCTGTTGAATCACATTATCGGGAGAAAAATCATCTTTGCAACTAAACCTCAGTTCGACATCCAGTTTTCCTTCATTTCCCGGGATAACACTGTCCACCATAAAATGAGCAGTCGGACTCATTGATGCCATAACTTCATCAAAATTGTCTTTATCTATACTAATGAATTTTCGTTCTCTCAATGGTTTTTCTGACGAAGAGTACTCACCCAAAACCCCGATGACAAGGGGTAACTCTTTCGCAGTTTCAGCATCTCCGGTTTCAACATCATACGTTATCTGTACTCGTGGGGGGCGGGTTTTATCAAGTTTATGTTGTGTATTGCTCATGTTTCTATCCTACAAACAGCTTTTAAATTCTTTTTTATTAAGAACACTATAATCTACTATCATAATATTGATGAACATAGCATAATTATATGACCTAAATACCATAGCTACCGCACAGATGTTTTCGAAAGTGAAAATATCTGATATAAAGTTATATCTTTGGCAAAAGATTGTATCAATCTCTTGTTATATTCATGGATTCTATATAGTGATACCATAAAAAGAAAGTGAGCATGTGATACATTTTTGCTGATTAATGATATAACTCTATATAATTTTTCGTATTTACTAACTAAATAGCTGCGCGGAATAGTAGGTCACTTTGAGGGAACTCAGCCCGGATTGTGCGATCTGATCAATCGCCAAAAAGAAAAAATCACCAACCGGACTGAGCGATGCCGATCATAACACCAATCCCCAGAACAGAACGACGCCTGATGCAGAAAACTATCCATAAAACAAAGGACAAAAACCACGCCCGGCGGCTCACCGCCATGCTGATGCTGCATCGTGGTGACACCGTCAGTTATGTTGCCAGAACGCTCTGCTGTGCCCGTTCATCGATTGGTCGCTGGATTAACTGGTTCACGCTGTCGGGTGTTGAAGGCCTGAAGTCATTGCCGTCAGGACGTGGGAGGCGCTGGCCGTTTGAACATATTTGCGCATTGCTGCGTGAGCTGTTAAGCATTCTCCTGGCGATTTAGGTTATCAGCGTTCCCGCTGGAGTACCGAACTTCTGGCGATAAAAATCCGTGATGTCACCGGTTGCCCGCTACATGCTCCAACCATCCGGCGATGGTTACCTGCTGCCGGACTGGTATAGCGCAGAGCCGCGTCGACACCGCGTATCCGTGCCCCCCACAAAGAAGAAAAAATGGCCGCTATTCATGAAACGCTGGCGAAATGCAGTGCGGAAAACCCCGTGTTTTACGAAGATGAGTGGATATTCATCTCAACCTGAAAATCGGTGCTGACTGGCAGTTACGCGGGCAGCAAAAGCGCGTTGTCACACCGGGCCAGAATGAAAAGTATTATCTTGCCGGTGCACTGCACATCGGTACGGGTAAAGTCAGCTACATTGGTGGAAACAGTAAAGGTTCATCCTTATTTATCAGACTGTTAAAACATCTGAAGGCGTAAAGACGATTACGCTCATTGTCGATAACTACATCATCCACAAAAGCCGTGAAACGTTGCGCTGGCTGAAAGCAAACACGAAGTTCAGGGTGATTTATCAACCAGTTTACTCGCCGTGGGTGAATCATGTCGAAGGGTTGTGGCAGTCGCTTCATGAGACAATAACCCGAAATCAGCAGTGCCGTTCAATGTGGCTGTTGTTGAAAAAGGTTCGTCACTTTATGGATACCGCCAGCCCATTCCCCGGTGGAAAACATGGGCTGGCTAAAGTGTAGTGGCATTAGGATCTGTTATTTAGCACGGTGCGATTGGCATCACTCGCCGCGTCGTCCAGCGTCAAAGAGCAGACATCAGGCTGTAAGAAAGGATTCGTCGGCACATCATCAAACGGTTGGCCCGCATTCAACCTGTGCCATGCTTGCTCTAGTGTGCAGTCTCTTCGTAGTACGGCAGCAGCATAGCACCACATCCAACTTTTCTTGTTCGTCAATCAACGCGATCAGCGCATATTGACTGATAAACGTCCGTTGTGCCGGAGAGAGAGCTTGCAGACAGGCTGGTTCGAGCGGAAAATGCTCAAGCAATTGCCCCACCGCCTGCAACAACACCTCAGAGCACGCCAGCCAGTCACTAAGCGTCTCGAGTGCAACAACGAAACGGTGCCCCAATCTCCAGTAGATCGTGCAACCCGTGGTTGCCACCACCATCGGTGCATCGCGGAGTTGTCGGGCTAACTGGGTGCAATTCTCTGCGATGACACACTTACGCACCGGGGCGGAGAAACGCCCGTGACGCGGGGTGTAAGCCACTTCCTGTAAGCGTATCAAGCAGCACCATGCCCAAACCACTGCTGCTCGCCTGCACGTCAAAAGTATGAATCAGGCCATCCTCTGATTGCAGCCCATCACCGTGCGATTCATAGCTGCGCTGATCCTCCATGCGAAACGTGAAGCCACCCGCTAGCGCCATATCGCATTGCCCTGTTCCCGGTGATCGGGTTCAGATGAATACCTGTAAAATTGGCCCGGCTTATATCAGTACACATCTGTTGATGATTGCACTCGCTACAGAATCCTGAGGCTCTACTCTCGTCGCACGGCGGCAAACACACTGGATTTTATTGATTGTGTTATTGAAGAAATGCCTTTCCCGATACAGCGCTTTCAGACAGACCGGGGAAGAGAATTTTTTGCCGTTAAAGTGCAGGAAAGATTAAAAGAATACGGCATCAAGTTTCGTCCAAATAAGCCAGCGTCGCCTCATCTTAACGGAAAGGTTGAACGTTCCCAAAAGACAGACAAAGCTGAGTTTTACGCTACCGTAGATCTTTCTGCTGATGACCTGAAGGAACTGCTGGCAGAATGGCAGCATTACTATAACTGGGAACGTCCTCATAGCGCTCACAACGGTAAAACTCCGATGGAACGCTACTTTGAACTTGCTGAGAAAGCACCATACTCTGATGCCGTTCATGCAAACTATCAGCCCAATGAAGAGCATATACAGGAACAGAATTACAAGCTTGAACTTGGACTGAGAAAATTGAAACGATGTCTATGAATCATACAAATGTCAGCGCCAGTGATATAAGACGGTAACGGTCAAACATCGTGGCGTTGACACAAATGAGTGAGCAAGAGCCGTATGACGCGAGGGTGTCATGTACGGTTCCGTGAGCAGCCGGGGGGGGGGGGAAATTCTCTCCGGCTGACTCGACTCGCAGTTTCTGACAGCGGTGGCGAACATGCGGCGGTGTTGTACTCGCTGATCGGTACATGCCGTCTAAACAATGTGGAACCAGAAAAATGGCTGCATTACGTCATTGAACATATCCAAGACTGGCCGACAAACCGGGTACGCGATCTGTGATCCTACCCACGTAATATGGACACAGGCCTAAGCGAGGTTCTTGTTTTCAAATTGTTCCGGACTGAGGCCGCCACCACCGATTATAATCACATTCGATATAATTAAACACCGTTACCCGCATTATTTCCCGGCTGATAAAGTGTTCTCCATGGATACATTCCACTTTCAGCGAATGAAAGAAGCTTTCCACGCAGGCATTATCGTAGCAGCAACCTTTTGCGCTCATACTTCCACGCAGATTATGCCGCTTCAGTTGCGCCTGATAATCTGCTGAACAGTACTGGCCTCCACGGTCCGTGTGAACGATAACGTTCCGGGGCCTCTTACGCCGCCACAGCGCCATCTGCAGGGCATCGCAGGCCAGTTGCGCCGTCATGCGTGGCGACATTGACCAGCCAATAACGGCACGTGACCACAGGTCAATGACCACTGCCAGATACAGCCAGCCTTCATCTGTACGTAAGTACGTGATGTCTCCTGCCCACTTCTGGTTCGGGCCACTGGCGTAAAAATCCTGCTCCAACAGATTTTCTGACACAGGCAGGCCGTGTGCGCGGTAGCTGACCGGGCTGAACTTCCGGGAGGCCTTTGCCCTCAGTCCCTGACGGCGCAGGCTTGCCGCCACGGTTTTTACGTTAAAGGGGTAACCCTGAGCACGCAGTTCATCCGTCAGGCGTGGGGCACCGTAACGCTGTTTTGACCGGGTAAAAGCCGCGAGGACAACGCTGTCGCAGTGTTGGCGGAACTGCTGACGCGTGCTTATCCTTGTCCGCCGCTGACACCACGTATACCAGCCGCTGCGGGCCACCCGGAGCACGCGGCACATTGCTTTGATGCTGAACTCAGCCTGATGTTTTTCAATAAAGACATACTTCATTTCAGACGATTCGCAAAGTATGTCGCGGCCTTTTGGAGGATAGCCAGTTCCTCTGCCTGCTCCGCCAGTTGCCGCTTCAGGCGGGCATTTTCAGCGGCCAGTTCACTTTCACGCTCTGACGAACTCATTTGTTGCTGCAGTTTGCTGCGCCACGCATAGAGCTGTGATTCATACAGGCTGAGTTCACGGGCTGCGGCAGCAACACCGATGCGTTCAGCAAGTTTCAGGGCTTCACTGAGAAATTCAGGCGAATGCTGTTTACGTTTTTTTACTGGTTGAAACTGTTTTGTCTTGTGAGTCACCTCTGACTGAGAGTTTACTCACTTAGCCGCGTGTCCACTATTGCTGGGTAAGATCACAACACTTTAAAATGCCCTATATAGGGTTAACCAGTAATTATCTGTATGATAGCTTTGAGTTCGGGAGGAGGTAATGACTCCAACTTACTGATAGTGTTTTATGTTCAGATAATGCCCGATGACCTTGTCATGCAACTCCACCGATTTTGAGAACGACAGTAACTTCCGTCCCAGCCTTGCCAGATGTTGTCTCAGATTCAGATTATGTCGCTCAATGCGCTGAGTGTAACGCTTGCTGATAACGTGCAGCTTTCCCTTCAGGCGTGATTCATACAGCGGCCAGCCATCCGTCATCTATACCACGACCTCAAAGGCCGACAGCAGGCTCAGAAGACGCTCCAGTGTGGCCAGAGTGCGTTCACCGAAGACGTGCGCCACAACCGTCCTCCGTATCCTGTCATACGCGTAAAACAGCCAGCGCTGACGTGATTTAGCACCGACGTAGCCCCACTGTTCGTCCATTTCAGCGCAGACAATCACATCACTGCCCGGTTGTATGCGCGAGGTTACCGACTGCGGCCTGAGTTTTTTAAGTGACGTAAAACCGTGTTGAGGCCAACGCCCATAATGCGTGCACTGGCGCGACATCCGAC
>CEAQ01011134.1_pt1 | contig 82761 bp, 55 predicted proteins | sample 557611 | NCBI WGS metagenome assembly CEAQ01 (sample SAMEA3182097, study PRJEB8094) | gut metagenome | biome: human; feature: gut; material: Stool; isolation source: human stools | place: Canada | collected 2012-05-15
TTGGACTTGAACCAAGGACCCTCTGATTAACAGTCAGATGCTCTAACCGACTGAGCTAAGGAAGAATGTTTGCAACTAAGATTTCTAACTTTGCTCTTCCTCTTGGACTTGAACCAAGGACCCTCTGATTAACAGTCAGATGCTCTAACCGACTGAGCTAAGGAAGAATGTTTGCAACTAAGATTTCTAACTTTGCTCTTCCTCTTGGACTTGAACCAAGGACCCTCTGATTAACAGTCAGATGCTCTAACCGACTGAGCTAAGGAAGAATGTTTTTCTCAATTGCGATGCAAAAGTAGTAGGTTTTTTTGAAATATGCAATATCTTTGCAAAAAAAATATTTGAAATGGACAAAATAATAGGATTGGGCAACGCCCTGGTAGACGTACTTGCAACCCTAGAGGATGATACGCTCCTGGAGGAAATGGGATTACCCAAAGGAAGCATGCAACTGATTGATGACGCTAAGTTACAGCAGATTAACACGAGATTTTCACAAATGAAAACCCACCAGGCAACGGGTGGATCGGCAGGAAATGCCATACTTGGGCTGGCTTGTCTCGGTGCCGGAACAGGATTTATAGGAAAAATAGGAAATGATCATTTTGGGGATTTTTTTCGTAATAATCTTCAGAAAAATGATATTGAGGATAAATTATTGATCTCGGAACAACTTCCTTCCGGTGTTGCATCTACTTTTATTTCACCGGATGGAGAACGTACTTTTGGTACTTATTTGGGAGCGGCTGCTTCTTTAAGGGCAGAAGAACTGACTCTTGATATGTTTAAAGGGTATGCTTACTTATTTATAGAAGGTTATCTGGTACAAGACCATGAAATGATTCTTCATGCCATTGAACTGGCAAAAGAAGCAGGATTGCAGATTTGTCTCGATATGGCAAGTTATAATATTGTAGCTAATGATATGGAGTTTTTCTCCTTATTAATAAATAAATACGTGGACATTGTCTTTGCGAACGAAGAAGAAGCGAAGGCTTTCACGGGTAAGGAGCCGAAAGAGGCTTTAGGAGTGATTGCCAAAAAATGCAGTATTGCTATCGTAAAAGTTGGTGCGGAAGGTTCTTATATTCGTAAAGGAACGGAAGAAATTAAGGTTTCTGCTATCCCGGTAGAGAAGGTCGTGGATACTACCGGTGCGGGGGACTATTTTGCTTCCGGTTTTCTATATGGATTGACATGTGGATATTCGTTGGAGAAGTGTGCTAAAATAGGTTCTATTCTATCGGGAAATGTTATTCAGGTAATCGGAACATCCATGCCGCAAGAACGTTGGGATGAAATTAAGTTAAATATTAACAGGATTCTGGCGGAATAACCAGGGATTGAGTTACTTTTACAACTCATTTATATTGAAAGAAGTATGAAAAAATTGCTGAGTGGGCGGATAGCTATTGTTGTAGTAGCCGTGATAGCTACGGTAGCTTTCTTTAGTTTCAAGAGTGGAGACGACCGCAATTTCCAGATTGCCAAGAATTTGGATATATTCAATGCGATTGTGAAAGAGCTGGATATGTTCTATGTAGATACAATTGACCCGAACAAGACCATTCGGGAAGGGATTGACAATATGCTTTTCACGCTGGATCCTTATACGGAGTATTTTCCGGAAGAAGACCAGAGTGAACTGGAGCAGATGATTAAAGGCTCATTCGGTGGTATCGGTTCTTACATTGCTTATAATACAAAGCTCAAACGTTCGATGATTTCCGAACCTTTCGAAGGTACACCTGCCGCGAAAGCCGGATTGAAAGCCGGAGATATTCTAATGGAAATCGATGGCAAGGATCTTGCGGGTAAGAACAATGCGGAAGTCAGCCAGATGTTGCGCGGACAGGCTGGAACCAGTTTTAAATTGAAAGTGAACCGTCCCAATGCGAAGGGAGGAAATACACCGATGGAATTTACGATTGTACGTGAATCTATTCAAAATCCGGCGATTCCTTATGCTGCTGTGCTGGATAATCAGGTAGGATATATTAATTTGAGTACTTTCTCCGGTAATCCTTCTAAGGAGTTTAAGAAGGCGTTTCTGGATTTAAAGAAACAAGGGGCTACTTCGTTGGTAATTGACCTTCGCGGGAATGGCGGCGGCTTGTTGGATGAGGCGGTGGAAATTGCTAACTATTTCTTACCACGTGGAAAAGTGATTGTAACAACAAAAGGTAAAATTAAGCAGGCGAGCAATACTTATAAGACTTTACGTGAACCGTTGGATTTGGATATTCCGATTGCTGTATTGGTAAATAGTGGCACAGCTTCTGCTTCTGAGATTCTGTCGGGTTCTTTGCAGGACCTTGACCGTGCTGTAGTTGTCGGCAGTCGTACTTTTGGCAAAGGACTGGTACAGGTGCCCCGTTCTCTGCCTTATGGAGGAACGATGAAAGTGACTACTTCCAAATATTATATTCCAAGCGGACGCTGTGTGCAAGCTATTGACTATAAACACCGGAATGAAGACGGAAGTGTAGGTACTATTCCTGATAGTTTGACGAAAGTGTTCTATACGGCTGCCGGACGTGAAGTGCGCGACGGAGGCGGGGTGATGCCGGATGTTGCTATCAAACAGGAAAAGTTGCCGAATATCCTGTTTTATTTGGTTCGGGATAATCTGATATTCGATTATGCAACTCAGTACTGCCTGAAACATCCTACTATCGTAGAGCCTGAAAAGTTCGAGGTTACGGACGCTGATTATAATGACTTTAAGACATTGGTGAAGAAGGCTGATTTCAAATATGACCAGCAAAGTGAGAAAATTCTGAAAACTTTGAAGGAGGCTGCCGAATTTGAAGGTTATATGGAGGGTGCTTCGGAAGAGTTCAAGGCACTCGAGAAGAAGTTGAACCATGACCTTGAGCGCGATTTAGATTATTTCTCCGGTGATATAAAGAAGATGATAGCTTCTGAAATTATAAAGCGCTATTATTATCAGCGTGGTAATATCATTCAGCAGTTGAAGGATGATGACGGCTTGAAGGAAGCTGTGAAGATTCTGAATGATCCGGCGAAATACAAGGAAATGCTAAGTGCGCCGGTTGCCAAGAAATAGGGTATACGTGTGATAATAAATAAAGAAACGACGGGGTGTATGGTAAATGCAAATACTCGTCGTTTTTTTGTTTCTGATAATCCGGCTATTTTTATTCGGTTGTTCTTATTGACGAATCAGAGGCAGGGTGAAGTAGAATCTGCTTCCTTTTCCTTCTTGGGAACGCAGCCATATACGTCCTCCCATTTTTTCTACTAGCATTCTGCAAAGAGTTAATCCGAGTCCGGTACCTTGTACAAAGTCGTTTATTTTACCGAATCGTTGGAAGATAGTAGCTACTCTTTCTGCCGGGATACCGATACCACTATCTTTGACATAAAATTCCACGAAATCTTCCTTCTCCCGATAGCCGAAATGAATTTCTCCTTTTGGGGTGAATTTGGCAGCATTACTAAGCAAGTTACTTATAATCTGTATGATACGGTTCCAGTCTCCGGATACATAAAGCTCGGTATCTACATCGTCCAGAATCAGTTTAGTACCGTTTTTGACTTTATAACAGAATTGCTGTTCCAGTTGCAGGCAGATATCTATTAATTTGATAGGGCGGATATTGAAACTCAATGAATCGGCTTCGAGTGATGACAAATCCAGAATATCATTGAACAGATTCAGTAATATTTCCGAATTTCTCTCGATGATTTCAGCATACTGTTCCTTCTCGTTTGTGCATTCAGCGTCGATGACTAATTTGGAAAATCCGACGATGGCGTTCAGGGGGGTACGGATCTCATGACTCATGTTGGCAAGAAAAGCTGATTTCAGGCGGTCCGATTCTTCGGCTTTGATTCTGGCGGCTTCCAGCTCTTTTTGTTGTTTCTTGTTGGTTTGTTCCGCATTCCATTGTTCGGATATATCGCGACACATACATAGCAGGTATTCCTTATCCAGAGGGAAAATACGATTTTCGTAATGGTGTAAGATACCGTCCAGCATCAGATCATGCCGGGATGTTGAGCTTTCTCCTGTAAGGATTACCCTGTCCATATTTTGGCGTACGCTTTCGTAGGCTTCCGGCGGAAGTATGTCTTTTACGTTAGAATGGGTGATATTATCGGCATTGATACCTTCCACATGATTGGTCGACGGAGAGGAGGCGAGTTCAATAATGTTTGCATCGTGGTCGAAAACTGTCAACATATCGGGCAGGGCGTCCAGAATACGGGTACTGTATTTTTCACGGAAACGTTCTTGTACGGGGTATGACTGCATAGAAGAAAGATCTTCAACTTTCTTCTTTAATTGTTCTATAATTTTAATCAGCTCTTCTTTTGTCTTGTTCTCGTTGTTTTGCATAGAAGGTTCAATAAATCTGTTATCAATGTTGTATAAAGTGCATTAATATTGCAAATATAAGACAATAATCCGACAAACGTGCCAGGCTTCCTAGTTATTATAATATAAAAAAGGAGGATAGCTTTTGCCCTACTAATCAGAATGTTCTATCTTTGCACCACTTATTTATAAATGATTTACAATATGTCTACAGAATTATTCTCTACTCTGCCCTACAAGGTGGCAGATATTACGCTTGCTGACTTCGGACGCAAGGAAATCGATTTGGCAGAAAAAGAAATGCCCGGCCTCATGGCTCTTCGCGAAAAGTATGGAGAATCCAAACCGTTGAAAGGTGCCCGTATTATGGGATCGTTGCACATGACCATTCAGACAGCCGTTCTGATTGAAACATTGGTTGCTTTAGGTGCTGAAGTACGTTGGTGTTCTTGTAATATATATTCGACACAAGACCATGCTGCGGCAGCGATCGCTGCTTCGGGGGTGCCTGTGTTTGCATGGAAGGGTGAAACGCTTGCCGACTACTGGTGGTGTACGTTGCAGGCTTTGAGTTTCCCCGGTGGTAAAGGACCGAATGTGATTGTAGATGATGGTGGTGATGCAACCATGATGATTCACGTTGGTTATGATGCTGAAAACAATGCTGCCGTGCTGGATAAGGAAGTGCACGCAGAAGATGAAATAGAGCTGAATGCTATCTTGAAGAAAGTGTTGGCGGAAGATGCTACCCGTTGGCATCGCGTAGCGGAAGAAGTTCGTGGCGTATCTGAAGAGACAACCACAGGTGTACACCGTCTGTACCAGATGCAGGAAGAAGGCAAACTGTTATTCCCGGCATTCAATGTGAACGATTCGGTAACGAAGTCCAAATTCGATAATCTGTACGGATGTCGTGAATCATTAGCTGACGGTATCAAGCGTGCAACGGATGTGATGATTGCCGGTAAGGTAGTAGTTGTATGTGGCTATGGTGATGTCGGTAAAGGATGTTCACATTCCATGCGCTCTTACGGGGCACGTGTGCTTGTGACGGAAGTAGACCCGATCTGCGCATTGCAAGCGGCAATGGAAGGCTTTGAAGTAGTGACAATGGAGGATGCGTGCACTGAAGGCAATATTTTCGTGACTACTACTGGCAATATCGATATTATCCGTATTGACCACATGGAGAAGATGAAAGACCAGGCTATCGTATGTAATATCGGTCACTTCGACAATGAAATTCAGGTGGATGCGTTGAAACATTATGCGGGTATCAAATGCGTGAATATAAAACCGCAGGTAGACCGTTATTATTTCCCGGATGGCCATAGCATTATACTGCTTGCCGACGGCCGTTTGGTAAATCTGGGGTGTGCGACAGGACATCCGTCATTCGTGATGAGTAACTCGTTTACTAATCAGACATTAGCTCAGATCGAACTGTTCAATAAAAAATATGATATAAATGTATATCGTTTGCCGAAACATCTGGATGAGGAAGTAGCCCGTCTGCATCTTGAAAAAATCGGGGTGAAACTGACTAAGCTGACTCCTGAACAGGCTGCTTATATCGGTGTATCGGTAGACGGCCCTTACAAGGCGGATCATTATAGATACTAAATTCAGTTGATAATTGATAGTTGATAAATGATAGTTGTTGGCTTGGGGGGCTGAATGCAACAAGTCAGTTATCATTCTCAACTATCAATTATCATTTATCAACTATCAATATATTATGAAGAAAATCCTTCCAGACTTAATTGCCATTCTGGCTTTTATCATTCTTTCTTTTGCTTATTTCTTTCCGGCTGATATCGAAGGTCGTATTCTGTTTCAGCACGATTCGGTGGCCGGAGTTGGTGCAGGGCAAGAATCCAAGGAATATCTCGAACGTACCGGAGAACGTACACGCTGGACAAACTCTATTTTTGGCGGTATGCCTACCTATCAGATGTCTCCGAGCTACGATTCAACAAAGACTTTGAAGTGGGTGGAAAAGGTGTATCAGTTATACCTTCCCGGCTATGTCGTACTGACTTTCATTATGATGCTGGGCTTTTATATCCTTCTGCGAGCATTCGGATTATCAGCATGGCTGGCAGGACTAGGGGGGATTATATGGGCATTCTCTTCCTATTTCTTTATTCTGATACCGGCGGGGCATATCTGGAAGTTTGTTACATTGGCTTATATTCCGCCTACGATTGCCGGTGTCGTATTGGCTTATCGGAAGAAATATTTGTTAGGAGGGGTTATTACAGCCTTGTTTATTGCTCTTCAGATTCAGTCGAATCACATTCAGATGAGTTATTACTTCATGTTTGTGATCCTGTTCTTTATAATAGCTTATTTTGTTGATGCTTATGAAAAGAAGGAATTGCCGCATTTCTTTAAGGCTAGCGCTATTCTTGCATTAGCTGCTGTGGTAGGAGTTTGCGTAAATATCTCCAACTTGTACCATACTTACGAGTATAGTAAGGAGACCATGCGCGGTAAGAGCGAACTGAAACAGGAAGGCCCTGCTGCCAACCAGACCAGTAGCGGACTGGACCGCGATTATATTACAAATTGGAGCTATGGCATAGGTGAAACACTGACTCTATTAGTGCCCAACGTTAAGGGAGGGGGCTGTTCTACTACTTTGTCACAGAATGAAACTGCTATGGCAAAAGCAAACCCGATGTACGGAAACCTTTATTCGCAGTTGACGCCCTATTTTGGCGATCAGCCGTGGACTGCCGGGCCGGTATATGTCGGAGCGTTTGTTGTGTTCCTGTTTATTTTGGGATGTTTTATAGTTAAAGGACCGCTCAAATGGGCACTGTTGGGAGCCACCATTTTCTCTATCCTTCTTTCGTGGGGAAAGAACTTCATGGGGCTGACTGATTTCTTCATCGATTATATTCCGATGTATAATAAATTCCGTGCGGTATCCTCCATTCTTGTAATAGCCGAATTTACAATTCCGTTGTTGGCGATTTTTGCTTTGAAAGAGATTCTGAGCAAACCGGATATCCTGAAGCTGAAAGAGAACCGTACAGGAGTAATTGTCACGTTGGTGCTTACAGCCGGTGTTGCGTTGATTCTGGCTGTTGCTCCGGGAGTTTTCTTCTCCAACTTCAGTTCAGGACAGGAAATGGCTGCTTTGAAGCAAGGGCTTCCGGCGGAACATCTTGTTCCTGTCATGACCAGCCTGAAAGATATGCGTGAGGCGATACTAACTTCGGATGCATGGCGTAGCTTTTTTATCATCGTTATAGGTTGCCTGCTTTTATTCTTATATCAACAGAAGAAGTTGAAAGCCTCATTCACCTTAGGAGGTATTGTACTTCTGTGTCTGATAGATATGTGGAGTGTCAACAAACGCTATTTGTATGATGATCTGTTTGTTCCGAAGTCCAAACAAGCGGAAGCATTCGTCAAGACGCAGGCGGATGAAATTATTCTTCAAGATACGACCTTATATTATCGGGTATTGAACTTTGTAGGTTTCCCCGGCAATACATTTAATGAGAATAATACAGCGTACTGGCATAAGAGTGTCGGTGGTTATCATGCCGCCAAGTTGCGCCGTTATCAGGAAATGATCGATCATCATATTACTCCGGAAATGCAGGCGACCTATCAGGAAGTAGCTGCTGCCGGTGGCAAAATGGACAGCGTGGATGCTTCTAAATTTCGTGTGCTGAATATGCTGAACACGAAATACTTTATCTTCCCTGCCGGACAACAGGGGCAGCCTGTTCCTGTGGAAAATCCGTATGCATACGGTAATGCCTGGTTTGTGGATAAGGTGCAGTATGTGAATAATGCAAATGAGGAAATTGATGCTTTGAATGATATTCTTCCTACGGAAACCGCTGTAGTAGATGCGAAGTTTAAGGAAAAACTGAAGGGTGTGACGGAAGGATATAAGGACTCTCTGTCTGCCATTCGTTTGACGAGCTATGAGCCGAATCGTTTGGTTTATAAGACTTCTTCCGCTAAAGACGGTGTAGTTGTTTTCTCTGAAATATATTATCCGGGATGGCAGGCAACGATTGACGGTCAGCCGGTGGATATTGCCCGGGCGGACTATGTGTTGCGTGTAATGAATATTCCGGCCGGTGAACATACGATTGAGATGTGGTTTGATCCGCAGAGCATACATGTGACGGAAAGTATTGCTTACGCAGCATTGGCTTTGCTGTTGATTGGAGTGATGATTCTGGTATGGATGAGTAGAAGCAGAATCTCTAAGAAATCTTGAATGAAATGATGTAATGCTTACCTTATTGCATAGAATAGATAAGGTTATTAGATAAGAACGGCTCTCTTCCTCCCGAAGAGAGCCGTTTTGCATTCACTAAAAAATTATGAAAAACAAACGCTATTTGGTTGTTTGAATATGCTGATTAATCATTCTTTATTTGTTTTAATACCTCAAAACTAAGCAGATACTGGGATAGATGAAAATAAAATCGACTAAGTACGGAGTTTTGTCTATCAAAAGTTCTGTTGAAAAAGGAAAATATGAATATAAAGAGTCGGTTTATGGGTAGCTTTCATTTGTCCTAACCCACTAAATTTGTAGCCGATTATAGAGCATATATTATGAAAAGACTACTGTTCATTTTTACCTTTTTTATTTTGCTCGTTGTAAACGGGAGAGCGCAAGGAGTAGAAACCTTGACATTGGAAGATTGCCTTCGGATAGGTATTGATAACAACTTGTCGTTGGAGAGCAAGCGTAGAGAAATACAGAAAAGCAAATATGGTGTATCTGAAAATCGGGCAAGATTGTTGCCGCAGATTAGTGCTGTCGCCGGTTATAGTAATAATTTTGATCCTCCGGTATCTGTGACGGACGGTTCATCTTACGGCGTTCCCTATAATATTACTCAAACATTGCAACATTCTGCTAATGCAGGCCTGGAAATGCAAATGCCGCTTTTCAACCAGACTCTTTATACTTCTATGTCTATTGCTAAAGTTGTGGAGGAGATCAGCCGCTTGTCTTATGGTAAGGCGAGGGAGGACATTATTCTTCAAATTAGCAAGATGTACTATCTGGGGCAAGTAACAGCCGAGCAAATAGTGTTGATAAAGGCGAATATCACCCGTCTGGAAGAGTTGCGGGATATAACCCGGGCTTTCTTTGATAATGGTATGTCTATGGAAGTCGACCTGAAAAGAGTAAATATCAATTTGGAGAACCTGAAAGTGCAATATGACAATGCACAGGCAATGATGAAGCAGCAACTTAATATGTTGAAGTACATTATGGATTATCCGGCTGAAAAAGAAATAGCCCTGACACCGGTTAATACTGATAGCATTACTACGGTCGCTTTAACCGGTTTGTCGGAGAACCTCTACGAACTGCAACTCACGCAATCGCAGTTGGAACTGGCTGAACGGCAAAAACGGATGATTACTAATGGCTATATCCCTTCTCTTAGTTTGACAGGGAACTGGAGATATGCTGCCTACACAGATAAAGGTTATCATTGGTTCCATTCCGGTCCGTCCAATCATTGGTTTCGTTCGTATGGACTGGGGCTGACTTTGCGCATTCCTATTTTTGATGGACTGGATAAAACCTATAAGATAAGGAAAGCGATGATCGACATTGAGAATCGCAAGCTGGCATGGGAGGACACCCGGAAAAATCTGCAAACCCAATATTTGAATGCGGTGAACGACCTGATGAATAACCAGCGTAATTTTAAAAAACAGAAAGATAACTATCTGTTGGCGGAAGATGTCTATGCCGTTACTTCCGACCGTTATCGCGAAGGGATCGCTTCAATGACTGAGGTGCTGCAAGACGAAATGCAGATGAGTGAAGCGCAGAACAATTATATCAATGCACATTATAATTATCGGGTCACCAACCTGATGCTCCTCAAACTGACCGGGCAGATAGAATCATTAGTCAAATAATACGCAACTAACAATCGAATCATAAAATATGGAAACAATGGAAAATAATATTCCTTCCGCTACTCATCAGGAGAAAGCAAAGAAAATGAAGAAACTTCGTCGTTGGCAGATTGCAGTCAGCCTTTTAGGAGTGGCTATTATTGTCTGGGGAGTAATTGAAGTGGTTTGTCTCTTTTTGAATTATAGCCAGACGGAAACCAGCAACGATGCCCAGATCGAGCAATATGTATCGCCTATCAACCTGCGTGCTTCGGGATATATTGATAAGATTTACTTTACCGAGCATCAGGAGGTACATAAAGGGGATACTCTGATGGTGCTCGACGATCGTGAATATAAAATCCGGGTAATGGAAGCCGAAGCCGCACTGAAGGATGCGCAAGCCGGTGCCACAATAATTAATGCCACGTTGAATACTACACAGACCACTGCATCCGTCTATGATGCCTCTATTGCTGAAATCGAAGTGCGCCTGGCTAAATTGGAGAAAGACCGGAAACGATATGAAAATCTGGTGAAACGAAATGCAGCGACTCCTATCCAGCTTGAACAGATTATTACGGATTATGAGGCTACGCGTAAGAAACTGGAAGCTGTGGAAAGACAGAAGAAAGCTGCTCTTTCCGGTGTGGATGAGGTGTCTTATCGTCGTGTGAGTACCGAAGCTGCTATTCAGCGGGCAACGGCGGCACTTGAAATGGCACGCCTGAATTTGTCTTATACGGTTGTGGTAGCTCCCTGTGATGGAAAGCTCGGCCGTCGTTCGTTGGAGGAAGGACAATTCATTTCCGCCGGACAGACGATTACTTATATTCTTCCTAATACTCAAAAATGGATTGTAGCCAATTATAAGGAAACGCAAATTGAGAATCTGCATATCGGACAGGAAGTATCTGTTACGGTAGACGCTATTAGTGATAAAGAGTTTACGGGGAAGGTGACGTCTATTTCAGGGGCCACAGGTTCTAAATACTCATTAGTCCCGACAGATAATTCGGCCGGAAACTTTGTAAAGATACAACAGCGTATCCCTGTACGTATTGATTTTACTAATTTATCCAAAGAAGATAACGAACGACTGGCAGCTGGTATGATGGTCGTGGTTAAAGCCCGGCTTTAGTTTCATTCTGCCTTGTCCGTGAAGTGTGATTAACTATTTGTAAACAGTAATTTGGATTTACACAAATGCCCTCATATCCTAAAAACTATCCTTTTTATAACTGGATGCCCAAGCCATTGGGGATTATCATCCTATTATTCTTTTTCCTGCCGATTCTTACGGTAGGCGGGGTTTATTCGGTGAATAGTACCGAGATGATGAGCGGTCTTGGCATTATTTCCGAACATATTCAGTTTGCTAACTTTGTGACTTCGATCGGTATGGCGGCTTTTGCTCCATTCTTGTACGAACTGGTGTGTGTGCGCCGGGAGAAGATGATGTGCATTGTCGGATTCGCATTGATGTATATATTCAGTTATATTTGTGCCAAGACCGATAGCGTATTCCTGTTAGCACTTTGTAGTCTGTTGACAGGCTTTCTGCGTATGGTGTTGATGATGGTCAATCTGTTTACCCTTATTTGGTATGCCGGAGGCATGGAAGCTACCCGTAATATCACTCCGGGGCTGGAACCGAAAGACGCAGCCGGTTGGAACAAACTGGATATTGAAAGATGTGTGAGCCAGCCGGCGGTTTATCTGTTTTTTATGATTCTGGGACAGTCGGGTACGGCACTCACGGCCTGGCTGTCCTTTGAATATGAGTGGAAGTATGTGTATTATTTTATGATGGGGATTCTACTGGTTTCTATCTTAATCATATTTATCACTATGCCCAATTACAAATTCCCTGGGCGCTTTCCTATCAACTTCCGTAAGTTCGGTAATGTCACTGCCTTCTGTGTTTCGCTGACGTGTCTCACTTATGTACTGGTTTACGGTAAAGTGCTCGATTGGTACGATGATGGGTCTATCCGTTGGGCAACTGCTGTCAGCATACTTTTTGCCGGGATCTTTCTCTATATGGATGTCACCCGCCGGTCGCCTTATGTCTTGTTGGATGCATTCAAACTACGCACCATCCGTATGGGCGCTTTGCTTTATCTGCTGCTGATGATCATCAATTCCAGTGCCATGTTTGTTAATGTATTCGCAGGTGTAGGGATGCATCTTGATAATTTGCAGAATGCTTCGTTGGGCAATTGGTGCATGGTGGGGTATACTATTGGTGCAGTGATTGCTATGGCGTTGGGGAGCAAAGGATTGCATTTCAAATATCTTTTTGCTCTTGGTTTTTTCTTTCTGTCCTTATCGGCTGTGTTCATGTATTTTGAAGTACAGACAGCAGGGATGTATGAACGTTTGAAGTATGCAGTCATTATCCGTGCTATTGGTATGATGATTTTGTATGCCCTGACGGCAGCTTATGCTAATCAGCGTATGCCTTTCAAATACCTTTCTACCTGGATTTGCATCATGCTCACCGTGCGTATGGTGCTGGGACCCGGTATTGGAGGAGCTATTTATTCGAATGTGCTGCAGGAACGGCAGCAACATTACATCACCCGTTATGCGCAAAATGTAGATTTGCTAAATCCGGATGCTTCTACTTCTTTTCTTGGTACGGTGCAGGGGATGAAGTATCAAGGGAAAAGTGAGACGGAAGCCCGTAATATGGCAGCTATATCTACTAAGGGACGGATTCAGGTGCAAGCCACGCTTTCCGCTCTCAAAGAAATGGCAGGCTGGACGATCTATGGCGGGTTAATTTGTATGATATTTGTGCTTGTTGTTCCTTATCCTAAACGAAAATTGCTAACTTAGCGTCGTTTTTGATAATGATTTATATAATGTATTGGTATTATGGATACACAGCAAGATCGTTTATTGCAATTTGACCGCGACTTGTTGAGCGGGAAAAATATATGTAGTTCGAGAGGTGTACTTGTGACTTTTCCGTCTTCTTTAAAAAAACTGTTCCACATGAAAGGATTGGGGGTGATTATTTGTCACCGGGGGAGTTTCCAGTTTTCCTTGAATCAGAAGGTCTGTTCTGCTAAGGCGGGCGAAAGCCTGTTTATTCCCGAAGAAGGTGCGTTTCAGGTTCTTCAGGAATCAGAAGATATGGAAGTACAGATTCTGATCTATCAGATAGAGCCCATACGGGATATTATGGGCAATGCGGTTGTGACTATGTATATGTATTCGCGGATTACTCCTGATGAGCCTAGTTGTGTGTGGACCACCGGTGAAGAAGAAGAAATCACGAAATATATGTCTCTGCTCGACAGTGCTGTGGAGGTAGAAGAAAATCCATTTAAACTTTACGAACAAAAACTGCTTCTACTTGCATTAACATACAGGATTTGTTCCATGTATAATCGTAAATTAGTGAATGATGGAGAAGAAGCGGGAGGACGGAAAAATGAAGTCTTCATCCGTTTAATCCAGTTAATTGAGAAATATTATATGCAGGAGCGGGGAGTGGAATTTTATGCGGATAAACTCTGTTTGTCTCCTAAATATCTTTCTGCGGTTTCAAAAAGTATATGCGGGTATACAGTACAGGAACTTGTATTCAAGGCGATTATCCGTAAAAGTATCTCGTTGCTGAAGAATACTCAGCAGGACATTCAGGAAATCTCGAATGCTTTCGGCTTCCCCAATGCTTCTTATTTCGGTACATTCTTTAAGAAGCAAGTGGGGATGTCACCGCAGCAATATCGAAAGAGTCTTTAAAGATTTATTCTTTTTCTCCGTAGGCAAGATCGCCTGCGTCGCCCAGCCCCGGAACGATATAGGAGTGTTCATTGATTTCGGGGTCGATAGCAGCACACCAGATCGTTGTCTTATCTTCGGGGAATACATTTATAATATGATCGATAGCCTTCTGGCTGGCGATGATGGAAGCAACGTGGATTTCGGCAGGGTGACCTTTGGTCAGCATTGCCTGATAGCTCAGTTCCATACTGCCGCCTGTTGCCAACATAGGGTCGGTGATGATCAGCGTTTTGTCGTCAATACGGGGAGAAGCGATATATTCTATATGTATATCAAATTTTAGCGTATCCTTATACTTACGGTATGCGGAAACAAACGCATTCTCCGCACCATCGAAATAACTCAAGAAGCCCTGATGGAAGGGTAGGCCTGCACGTAAGATAGTGCTGATAACTAAATTGTTGTCCGGTGTACTTACCGGAGCAACTCCCAGTGGTGTCCGGATGTTTTTTACCGAATATGTAAACTCCTTACTCATTTCATACGCCATGATTTCTCCGATACGTTCAATGTTACGGCGGAAGCGAAGGCGGTCGTTCTGAACTTCTACATTTCTGATCTCGGATATGTACTGGTTTAGAATCGAATTTGTTTTGCTAAAATCAATTACTTTCATATTATAGTTTAATCATAATTTAATCTCATTTTCATAGTATTGATAGCATACTGACTTGCAAAGTAAATGATAATCTTTCAAATTGCAATATTCAGTTTGCAGATATTGTTAGGAATTTATAAAAGAGATTCAATTAGGGAAAAATTTCTCTAATCCCTTCTTGCTTTCCAAAGAAAGTGTTACTTTTGTACCCGGATTTACAAGGGGGCGTTCCTCAATCCCCTTCTTAGTCAAAAGGTGAAGAGATAATAAAACAAAATACCAATTTAATTAATTCAAAGAAAATGGCAAATTTAGATTTAAGCAAGTACGGTATCACAGGTGTGACCGAGATTTTGCACAACCCGTCTTATGATGTTTTGTTCGCTGAAGAAACAAAACCGAGTCTGGAAGGCTTTGAAAAAGGTCAAGTAACTGAATTAGGTGCTGTTAATGTAATGACAGGTATCTATACCGGTCGTTCTCCTAAAGATAAATTCTTCGTTAAGAATGAAGCTTCTGCTGATTCTGTATGGTGGACTTCTGACGAATACAAAAACGACAACAAACCTTGTACTGAAGAAGCTTGGGCTGATTTGAAAGCTAAAGCTGTAAAACAATTGTCAGGCAAACGTCTGTTCGTTGTTGATACTTTCTGTGGTGCTAACGAAGCAACTCGTATGAAAGTACGTTTCATCATGGAAGTAGCTTGGCAGGCTCACTTCGTAACTAACATGTTCATCCGTCCGACTGCTGAAGAACTTGCTAACTACGGAGAACCTGATTTCGTATGTTTCAATGCTTCTAAAGCTAAAGTTGACAACTATAAAGAACTGGGCTTGAACTCTGAAACTGCTACAGTGTTTAACCTGAAGACTAAAGAACAAGTTATCCTGAATACTTGGTACGGTGGTGAAATGAAGAAAGGTATGTTCTCTATTATGAACTACATGAACCCGCTTCGTGGTATCGCTTCTATGCACTGCTCTGCTAACACGGATATGGAAGGAACTAGCTCTGCTATCTTCTTCGGTCTGTCAGGTACAGGTAAGACTACTTTGTCTACTGACCCGAAACGTAAGTTGATCGGTGACGACGAACACGGCTGGGATAACGAAGGTGTATTTAACTACGAAGGTGGTTGCTATGCTAAGGTTATCAACTTGGATAAAGACAGCGAACCGGATATCTATAACGCTATCAAACGTGACGCTTTGCTTGAAAACGTAACAGTTGACGCTAACGGTAAGATCGACTTCACTGATAAGAGCGTAACAGAAAACACTCGTGTTTCTTATCCTATCTATCACATCGAAAACATTGTTAAGCCTGTTTCTAAAGGTCCTCACGCTAAACAAGTTATCTTCTTGTCTGCTGACGCATTCGGTGTATTGCCTCCGGTATCTATCCTGAACCCGGAACAAGCTCAGTATTACTTCCTGTCTGGATTTACAGCTAAATTGGCTGGTACAGAACGTGGTATCACTGAACCGACTCCGACATTCTCTGCTTGCTTCGGTGCTGCTTTCTTGTCATTGCACCCGACTAAATATGCAGAAGAACTGGTTAAGAAGATGGAAATGACTGGTGCTAAGGCATACTTGGTTAACACTGGTTGGAATGGTTCTGGCAAACGTATCTCTATCAAAGATACTCGTGGTATTATCGATGCGATCCTTGACGGTTCTATCGACAAAGCTCCTACTAAGGTTATTCCTTACTTCGACTTTGTTGTTCCGACAGAACTTCCGGGTGTTGATCCGAATATCCTTGACCCGCGCGACACTTACGAATGTGCTTGCAAATGGGAAGAAAAAGCAAAAGACTTGGCAGGACGTTTTATCAAGAACTTCGCTAAGTTTACAGGTAACGAAGCTGGTAAGGCTTTGGTTGCTGCTGGTCCGAAACTCTAATTTATATATTAGATATATTGAGAAAGGCGGTTCCGAAAGGAGCCGCCTTTTTGTTTCATAAGTTTCATAAAAATATGAATTCTATTTTGTAATTTGATATAATAAAGATATATTTGTTATGCCTTATAAATATCTAAAAGAAAAATAAATGAACCTGCGCGATAACAGTATTGATCTCGTCTCTTTCAATAAACTATTTACGGAGTATCATGAACGCTTTGTCCGTTTCGCTTATACTTATGTGGATAACTATATGGAGGCTGAGGATATTGTGATGGAAGCCATGACTTATTACTGGGAAAACAGGACCCGTTTGTTTGGAGTGAATCCTCCTGCTTATATTTTTACTACAATTAAAAATAAGTGCCTGAATTATCTTCGCGACCGTCAGTATTATCAGGCTGTATCAGAGCAATTACAAGAGCATGCAGCATGGAAGCTTGCGATACAGATATCTACTCTGGAAGCATGCAACCCGGAGGAACTTTTTTCTAAAGAAATGAAGCAGTTGGTGGAGCATGCGTTAAGTAAATTGCCGGAAAAAACAAGAAGAGTCTTTATTATGCGGCGCTTTGAAGAAAAGAGTTATCGTGAGATTGCTTCAGAGATGAATATGTCCGTCAAGGGAGTTGAATACCATATGAATAAGGCGACAGAATCTTTAAAAAAAACATTGAAAGACTTCCTGCCTCTTTTGATTTATCTTATCTATCATTAATTTTTCACATCTATTAACTAGGGATTCTTTTTCGTTGTGTGCTTTACTATAAAAGGCAATGGTATAATGTGTCATTTTATATAAGTTGATGATGAATTTGGACAGAGAACTTTTATTTCGTTTTTTCAATAAAGAAACGACGCTTGAGGAAGAAAAGAAAATTCGTCTTTGGATAGATGAATGCGACGAACATCGTCGCGAGTTTTTCCGTGAACGTCAACTTTTTGATGCTATTTTGCTTCACGGGGATCCGTCTTACGAAAAGAGCCGCCCCCGATTCTATATTCCATGGCATAAAGTGGTGGCTACTCTTTCCGGTATTGCAGCGATTGTGATACTTACTATCATTACGACTACATATTTCTTGCAACAATCTTTTAGAGACGAAGTGATGAATACAGTTACTGTCCCCCAGGGACAGCGTGTTCACTTGACATTGTCTGATGGAACAAAGGTTTGGTTGAATGCTAAAACCAAAATGGAGTATCCGCAAAGCTTTAAAGTGTCCGATCAAAGAATAGTAAAAGTGGACGGCGAAGCCTATTTTGAAGTGAGTAAGAATAAAGAGAAACCATTTATTGTTAAAACGACTAAGGGTGATGTAGAAGTATTAGGAACTAAGTTTTACATAAGCGCTTATGCGACAACAGATGTTTTTGAAACTTCTTTGATAGAAGGTAAAGTGAAGGTGCATACTGCTTATGAAGATATGACACTCTATCCCAAAGATAAGGCTGTATTGGAAAACGGTCTTCTCACTCGTAAGCAGATTGATGATATGGATACTTACCGTTGGCGTGACGGGCTTTATTGTTTTAAGAACCTATCTTTTGATGATGTTCTGAAACAATTTGAGATCTATTATGATATCCGTTTTGTGAAAGAGAATCCACAAATTGCAAACCCAAAACTGAATGGAAAGTTCAGGCTGATTGACGGAGTAGATTACGCATTACGGGTACTTCAAAGAGAGGTCGGTTTCTCGTTCCGGAGGGATGATGAAGCTAATGTGATTTATCTGAAATAATTTGTCCAACTATAAAATGAATGCCTATGTAAATAAATAGAAGAAGTCTGAAAACGAAATCGGCAAGTACTACCAATACCTGCCGATCGTGAGATAAATTTTCTCACCCGAGAGTGAAAAAACTTTTAATAAAATCTAATCGTAAAAATATGAAAAATAAATCAATCGGGGACGATTATAAGCTAAAAAATCCCCATGTTAACCTATTTTATAGAGCTATGCGAATAACTACATTCTTATTGTTCTTCTGTTCGTTCTGTGCTTTAGCCGATAATGTAAATTCTCAGACGGCGAAAGTTACTATTAAAAGAAGTAATGTGACACTTCTGGATGTGCTGAATGAAATAGAAAATCAAACTAATTATCTGTTTATTTATTCCAACGACATTAATGTGAAACGTCCGGTTTCGATTAATGTGAATGCAAAGGCGGTTAATAGCGTTTTAGCTAAGTTGTTTGCTGGAAAGGACGTTGCCTATCAAATGGAGGGAACTCATATTGTTTTGACAAAAACGGAAAAATCCTTAAACGAGGTAAGTGTACAGCAACAAAGTAAAAGAATGGAAAACATTACCGGTGTGGTGCTTGACGAAGCGGGAGAACCGATAATCGGTGCTTCTGTAAAAGTACAGAATACAACTATTGGTACCATTACTGATCTGGAAGGAAAGTTTAAATTGGAGCTTCCGGCAAAATCTGTCATTGAAATATCGTTTATCGGATATCGGACGAAAACGGTTGTTGTCGGTAAGGAGAAACATATTAGTATCTATATGGAAGAAGATACTAAGGCGTTGGACGAAGTGATTGTTGTGGGGTATGGCACGACTTCCAAGCGCAAGACTACTGCCGCTATTGCCAGTGTGAATGCTGAAGATATAGCTAAAGTACCTACGGCTAATATAACACAGAGCCTTGCCGGCCGTGCTCCGGGATTGATCGTGAATACATCCGGAGGTGGTATTAATAACTATTCTTCTATATCCATTCGTGGTGGTGCTACTCCATTGTTTGTTATCGATGATGTTATCTGTGAAGAACGTGATTTCCGGAATTTAAATCCTGAAGATGTGGAACAGATGTCTGTGCTGAAAGATGCGGCTTCTACTGCCGTATATGGTGCACGTGCTGCAAATGGCATTATCATGGTGGTAACTAAGCAGGGTAAAGCTGGTAAAATGAGTATCAATTATAGTTTCAACTACAATTTGAGTCAACCTACAATTATGCCTGATAAATTGAATTCGTATGATGCCGCTTATTATCTGAACCAGGGGTTGGCGAATGACGGTATGAAAGAACGTTTTAATGCGGAAGAAATGGAACTTTTTGCGAACGGTTCTGATCCTCATCATTACCCTAACGTGGACTGGCAGAAGTTGGCTATGAATACATTTGCTCCTGAACAACGTCATACACTGACTGTGACCGGTGGTAGTGAAAAAGTAAAAGCATATACATCATTCTCATATTATGACCAGCAGTCTATCTATAAGAATAATACCAATAATCTCCAACGCTATAATTACCGTACCAACCTGATTGCAGATTTTAAGGAAGTAGGCGTTAAAGTAACTTCAGGAATCGAAGGATATCTGACAAAAAGCCGGGAGCCGTTGAGTACTACGGGAGGTGATTATGGTAGTGTCTGGAGTCATATCCAGAATAAATTGCCTTGGGAAAATGCGTATAACCAATATGGGCAATTGAATAATATCCCGGATAACCCGTTGGCGGAGATTTCTCCGGAAGCGGGATATAGCAAGGGAGAGATTGCTACGGTTAAGGCCAATATGGGATTGGAATGGACGGTACCTTGGGTAGCAGGACTAAGATTGAAAGCGTTAGGAAATTATCGTCTGACAGCCGACCGTCAGAAGGATTGGAAGAAATCTCCGGTTATGTATGATTGGGACGGAAATCCGAATACTCCAAGCAAGCCGTCTTTAGAAAAGAATTATTGGAATATGTCAGAGTACACCGTACAAGCTTTTGCAAATTACGACCGTACTTTTAATGTTGTGCATACTGTTAGTGCTACGGCCGGTATTGAGGCAAATAAATATATGTATGATAATGCAACTCTGGGACGCAAAGAATACTTGTTGGATGTAGATCAGATCAATCCGGGGCCTGTTGCTACGGCTACAAACTCCTCTGCTGAGGGGACACGTGCACGTGCCGGTCTAGTGGCTCATTTAAAGTATGATTATGCAAGTAAATATGTGGTAGAAGGTAGTATGCGTTATGACGGCAGTGACAATTTCCCGAAAGGAAAACGTTGGGGAGTCTTTTATGCAGGTTCGGCGGCATGGGTAATCTCTGAAGAATCGTTCTGGAAAAATTTGAAAGATCGCCATATTCTTGATCTGTTTAAGATTAGGGCTTCTTATGGAGAGATTGGTCTGGATGATATTTCTGCTTATTCATACTTACAGTCTTATAATTTGGATGAACGCGGATATTTGTTAGGAGGTAAATTTTATCCGGGTTTTTCTGAAGGTAACTTGGTTAGCAAAGATATTTCTTGGTATACAACTCGCAGTACAAATGTCGGATTAGACTTTGCTTCTTTAGATAATCGCTTGTCCGGTTCTGTCGAATATTTCCGTATGTCTACAAAAGGATATCTGACTTCTCCTTCTAATGTGGCATATACTGATCCGTTAGGAACCTCATTGCCACAAGTAAAGTCTAACGGTGAAAGTATTCGTCAAGGAGGTGAATTCATTGTACAGTGGAAAGAAAAGAGAGGTGATTTTGAATATGCGATAGGTGCTAATTTTACCTATTTTGATTCATTCTGGATGAATAATCCGTACGAAGCAGAAACAGACTTGAAGAATCCTTATAAACGTACTACTCATGCCAAAGGATATTGGGGAATCGGATATGAATCTTTGGGATATTATCAAAGTCAGGAAGATGTGATGAACTCGCCCAAACGGCAAAACTCGGTAAACTTGGGTGCTGGTGATATTAAATATTATGATTTCAATGGAGATGGTATAATTGACGGAAATGACCAACATCGTATCGGTAAAAATTCTTCTCCTCGCGGACAGTATGGTATAAGTATAGATCTTAATTATAAGGGCTGGTTCATGAATATGTTGTGGCAAGGAGCTACGTCCAAAGATTTCTATTTTGGAGACAAGCTGCAAGGTCAAGGTTCCGATTATGGCTATTTGTCAGTGATTTATGATTTCCAAAGAGACGTTTGGACACCGGATAATCGGAATGCCAAGTTCCCTCGTCTACGGAGTACTTCTAAATATAATGGAAGCAACAATTATGGTTCATCTGATTTCTGGTTGGTTAATACTGGCTATATCCGTCTGAAGAGTTTGAATATCGGTTATGATCTGAAACATAAAGTATTGAAGAGAGTTCCATGGATCACGAAATGTGATGTCTCTCTGAGTGGATATAACTTGTTGACTTTCAGCGAATCGAATAAATACGATATTGATCCGGAGATTGGAAATACTAATTTATATACTTATCCTGTCAGCAGGGTATATTCGATTAGTTTTAACATTGGATTCTAATAACTTTAAAAACACAGAATATGAAAATAATGAAATATATAGTTCCTGCACTTTTAGGAGGGATGTTAACACTGCAAAGTTGTGAACATTTTTTAGATACGAAACCTACGGAAACTTATTCGGAAGAATTGGTTTGGGGGAGTCGGTCTACTGCCGATGCATTCGTACTACGCACATATCCTGATATTTTGGGATTATACCACGATTTTTGGGGAGACGATCAGATAACACTAAATACAATTCTACGCCAAAGTTGTCCGGGAGAGGCACGTGACCTGATAAATCGGGAACATGATTTCGGTTTTAATAAATTTAGTATTATCCGTCGGTGTAACTTGATTATTGAACAGGCTTCCGCCTCTACTGCTTTATCCGATTTGGATAAAAAAGAACTGGTTGCCGAGGGAAAAATGCTTCGGGCTATGATCTACTATTATCAGGCGAAACATTGTGGACGTGTGATTTGGGTAGACAGGGTATTGCAAGTAGACGATGAATTTAATTTGCCCCTCACTGAATCTATTGACCGGACGTATGATTTGATATTGAGTGATTTGGATGATGCCATAGCAGGACTTCCGGAGGAATATCCTGCCGGGCGTGCCAATGCTAATGCGGCTCGGGCTTTGAAGTCGGAAGTCTGTCTGACGGCTGCTGCTTACACTACGGATGCTACACGAAAGAAGACATTATGGGAACAAGCGGTAGTAGCGGTAGATGCTATCCAAGGTTATTCTTTGGACGCCAATTATGGTGGCATGTTCAATCAGGAGAACTCTTATTCTTCAACGGAGATTATTTTAGCCAGATATTTCAGTAAAGAAAATACAAATGGCGGTGATACTTATATGCAGACTGTCATTCCTAATCAGGGAAATGATAATCTAAAAAAGTTGGGACGTGGTCCTTTGTTTAAAAAAGACTGGGTCTTTGAGTGCTGGCTGGAACATTCGCCTTCCCAGAATTTGGTAGATGATTATCTGGTTATTGACCAACTGACAAATGAAGCTAAAAAGTGGAATACGACTTCCCAGTTTGTGAATAATACCAATGTCATTTCTAATGATGCTGTAAGAGATTTGGCTGTGAATGCTGATGAATTGGATGAACACTCTCTGGCTTATGAAACGAAAGATAAAGGGCGTGATACCCGTATTAATGATTTTATGTATACGCATCGCGACAAACGTTTTTATGCGACAATCGTACAGGACTCCTGTGAATATTATGGGGAATTAGTCACAATGCATAAGACCGGTAACTTGCAACGTTGTAGTTTGGGTGAGGCTCCGGGAACCGCTGAAATGGGGTCTACCAATTACTTGTGGCGCAAAGGTGTCTACATTAATGACTGGCGTATATTTGTTGATGTGCCTACGGATTATCATTATGTAATTTTCCGGTACGGACGTGCGCTGTTGAATAAGGCTGAAGCCCTTCTTTGTCTGGCAAAGAGTGACCCTTCAAAACTGTCAGAAGCAGTAGCTACTTTCAATCAGACTCGCACTGTACATGGTGGTTTGCCGGAATCCGAAGCATCCACGTTGGTTGAGGCATGGAAAGATTATAAGATTGAGCGTCATGTAGAATTGCCAATGGAAGGCGACTATTATTGGTCTTTGTTGCGTTGGGGCAAATATGGTGAAGAAGCAAACGACGGACAACCCTCCGGAAGTGAAGTCATCAAAGAATTGCGTACTCCGGCTACATTTATTGAAATTAGCAGTGACCGTCATCGTATGTTTATCGGTACACAAGGATATGGAAATGCCGACCGTACTTTTTCTAAGAAACGCTATTTGTATCCTATTCCGCAAAGTTTGATTAATGCAAACTCTGCTATAACAGAGAAGGACCAAAATCCTCTGTGGTAAAATGATAACCAATATTCGAATTATTAATCAATGAAACAAGAACAATGAATAGAATTAAATTATCAGACATAAAATGGTTGCTTGTACTGTTGTGCCTGCCATTTGTTTCCTCATGTAAAGATGATCTTGAGGCTTATGAAGAAGCGGAAATTACCTCAGTCGGTGCATATCACCGCTACTATACAACAGAGAAGGATGCTTTGACAGGTGAGTTTAAGGTGGCGGAGAAGGAATTGGAGAAGTCCAATAGTATCAACGAAGACGAAGCGGTTGTTACTGCGACTTTCACGGTTCCTGCTGCCAGTGGCAGTTTTACTGATGCTGAACGTGCAAAAGTGTCGTTGAATAAGTTGGTTGTATACTTCAATGTGTCTACTGCTGCACGCGTGACACCACTGGATGGCTCCCCGAAGTTAGGGGCTCCGGGCGATTGGACCTCAGAACGTAGATATAGTGTCATGGCTGCAAATGGAACAAAGAAAACATGGACTGTCAAAGTTGTGTTGAATAAATAGGTATTATTTTCTTATATTTGTAGCAAATAAACTGAAATCAAACAATTGAGGTCTTGGGAGTCGTTGAGGTGGTGAGTAAGCACGTTATGTCAACGACTCCTTTTTAATTTGAAAATTATAATGTTTATGAATACACCTTTGTCTCCCGTCTCCGGGCGTTTGGCTTCACTCGATATCCTACGGGGTTTCGACCTCTTTCTTTTAGTTTTCTTTCAACCGGTATTTGTGGCTTTGGGGCAACGTTTGAATTTTCCGTGGCTTAATGACATTTTATATCAGTTCGATCATGAGTCTTGGATTGGTTTCCGGTTCTGGGACCTTGTGATGCCACTTTTCCTGTTTATGACAGGAGCCTCCATGCCTTTTTCCTTTTCCAAGTTTAAAAATGCCCCTAATAAATGGCATATTTATCGTAAAATAATAAAGCGCTTTGTATTGCTTTTTATTTTCGGCATGATTGTGCAGGGAAACCTTTTGGGATTGAATCCTGATTCTCTTTATTTATATTCGAATACGTTGCAGGCGATAGCAACAGGCTATCTTATTGCAGCAATAATTTTGTTACACTGTTCTTTCCGTTATCAGGTGCTCATTACATTATTATTGTTACTGCTCTACTGGATACCGATGACTTTCTTCGGCGATTTTACTCCCGGAGGGAATTTTGCAGAAAAGGTAGACCGACTAGTGCTAGGCCAGTTTCGGGATGGTGTGTATTGGGGAGAAGATGGAAACTGGCATTTTTCTCCTTATTATACTTATACTTGGATATGGAGTAGCTTAACTTTTGGAGTAACAGTTATGCTAGGTACTTTTGCCGGAAAGATAATGAAAGAAGGAAAAGAAAATAGAAAGGGAGTGGTGAGGCTTTTATTATTGTTAGGCATAGTATTAATAGGGGTATCTTTGCTATGGAGTTTGCAAATGCCTATTATTAAGCGGCTATGGACTTGTAGTATGACTTTGTTTTCCGGAGGACTCTGCTTTCTGCTTATGGGATTATTTTATTATTGGATAGACTATAAAGGGCATACCTATGGGTTGGATTGGTTGAAAATTTATGGGATGAACTCTATCACTGCCTATATTTTAGGTGAGGTCGTTAATTTCCGTTGTATAGCAGCTTCTATCAGCTATGGCTTAGAGCAGTTTCTTGGTAACTATTATTCTGTATGGTTAAGTTTTGCTAATTATCTCATTGTCTTTTTTATACTTCAAATGATGTATAAACATCGTATCTTTTTGAAAATTTAAAAATACTACAATGAATAAGAAAAGTCTGTATTGGTATAATAAATGATTCCTGTCGTTATAGGCGTTTCTTTTTCACTGTTTACTATTTTATTAGTTTTTTATTTCGCGTAACTATAGTCTTCTTTTCGTATAACTATGGTTATGCGAAGTAATAGTAGGCAATGAAATAATCTATTTAGAATATGAATGAAGTCTCAAATGTAGCTTCCCGATGATAGTCTATATGTTCCTTAAAAACTATTCAAAGATATATAATTATAAAATTTAATAGATTTTTTTACTGAAAGAAAATATGCAATTAGAAGATTATTCAGAATTTGTTTGAAATAACTTTTACCAAGTTCTACTGGAACTTCGTGATAAAAAAAGAATATATATCAGAGGGGTATGAAATGAAGAAAATAAGGACTCTACCAAAGTTAATTACAAAAAGCGCATAATATATAGATACAAAAATCACGATATAAACGCTTATTTGCAAATAAAACTATTGACAATTTATTTCATTGAGTAAAAATATTAAAACAGATAAGTTCTTTTTTTATATTTATCTGACCAGATAATAAAAACATTACTCAAATCTATTGCAATTACAAAAATTATCTATATATTTGCAACGTATTACAATTATTATTGCATACAAACTAACACATTAGTTCACTTTACAAAACGAATCACGAAGTTCCAGTAGAACTTAGTGTAGCGATAAATAAAAAAAGACCTTATATCCTATGAACAGTACAGCTCAGCACAGTTTATCTCCTCTGGTACAGTATAACCAGGTTATATCATCTTGTTTTTTATATTCAATTTATGGAAAAAAGAGTGCTTTTGTCCGGGGATTGAATAAGTCTTGTATAATGTATTATTTGAAACTTAACATACCCCCAAGTTCCCACAACCGATGCAACAGAATGTAGTATCGGGTAGTGGGATTTTTTGAAAAAACGGATGTGATTCATAAGATAGAAAATGCCGTCTATTTGAGAATTTCCGGTGTAACACCTTTAACAAGATTATAAACTAATAACGAATGCTGGCAAAGAAAAAATAAACGTTTTTGTGAAGATAGCAATTTAATAGATGAAAGTGCTATCCTTTATTTATTGAAAACCTTTAATTAACCCAGATTCATGCTTATCGAAAAGCATAAGAATGAATTGTTAACACTTTTAATTTCTATGATGAATGAAAAACAAAATTGTGGAAGAATACTGCGATTATTGATCCTGTTTTGTTTGTATGGTATTTGTTTACCTCCCCTTCACGCCAAACAGGATATTGCATCACCACAACAGACAGGCAAGACCTATACAATTAAAGGAGTTGTATTGGATTTTAACAATGAACCGATTATTGGTGCCAGTGTTTTTATTCCGGGAACCAGTATCGGAGTAGCTACAGACTTGGACGGAAATTATGTACTGAAAGTACCGGCAAACACGAAAAATATAGAATTCTCTTACATTGGATATGAGAAGAAAGTTGTTCCGTTCAACCCTAAAGATCTAAATGTCTTTCGTGTTGTGACGATGAAAGAAGATAGCGGTATTGCACTTGAAGATGTCACGATTGTAGCTTTTGCCAAACAAAAGAAAGAGTCCGTATTAGGCTCCGTTTCTACTATCAAACCGGCGGAGTTAAAAACTACCAGTAGTAATCTTACTACCGGATTTGCAGGGAAGTTGGCGGGAGTAGTTGCTTATCAAAGAAGTGGAGAACCGGGTGAAGATAATGCCGAATTCTTTATTCGTGGTGTGACGACATTTGGAACAGGGAAAGCCGATCCGTTGATTTTGATTGATAACATTGAATTGACTTCATCAGATTTGGCAAGATTGAATACCGATGATATCGCCAGTTTCTCCATTCTGAAAGACGCTACTGCTACTGCGCTTTATGGTGCGCGTGGTGCTAATGGTGTTATTCTTGTAACGACAAAAGAAGGTACGGAAGGTAAAATGAAATTATCTTTCAGGGTAGAAAGTTCGTTCTCCGCTCCTTCCAAAGAGGTTGAAATTGCTGATCCGCTGACGTTTATGAAACTTCATAATGAGGCGGTGAGAACTCGAAATCCGGATGGTGCATTACCTTATCTGGAAAGCGCGATTGCTGCTCGCGAAAAAGGGTTGAATCCGATGGCTTATCCGATGGTAGACTGGAAGGATATGCTATTCAAAGATTTCACAACTAACTATCGCGGAAACATGAGCCTTAGCGGTGGTGGCCGTGTAGCCCGTTACTATGTAGCATTGTCTTATTCGCGGGATAATGGTATCTTGAAACAGGTTCCCAGTAACCTTTTTGATAATAATATTAAGTTGGATAAATATACGGTACGTTCGAATGTTAATATTAATCTGACCAAAACAACCGAGTTGGGAGTGCGCGTGAGCGGCACGTTTGATAGTTATCAAGGTCCGATACAGGGCGGTTCGCAGGTTTACAGTCAGGCTATTAAAGCAAGTCCGGTTCTTTTTCCTGCTATGTATGCTCCGGATGCAGCTAACCAATATACCAATCATCCTATGTTCGGTAATTATGGAACTAGTGCAAATTACTTGAATCCGTATGCTGAAATGGCACGCGGTTATAAAGAATATGAAAACACAGTTATACTTGCCCAGTTGGAGCTAAAGCAAGATTTCAGTTTTATAACCGAAGGCTTGAAAGGGCGTTTGTTGGGAAATGTCACACGAACTTCATATTATGATCTTCAACGTTCTTATACTCCGTTCTATTATGCCTTGGATAGTTATGATAAGAAAAAAGATGAATACACTCTTTCTGCTCTAAATCCGGATTTGGGTACAGATTATCTAGGATACTCTCCGGGAAGTAAAAAAGTAGGCAGTTCCCTGTATTTGGAAGCATCGTTGTCATACGATCGGACGTTTGTTGAAAAACACAATGTCAGTGGTATGTTGGTTTATACAGTGCGTGAAGGGAAAAGTGGCAATGAAAACACCTTGCAGAAATCACTCCCTACCCGTAATTTGGGATTAGCAGGACGTTTTACTTACGGATTCTCCGACCGTTATTTTGCGGAGTTTAATTTCGGTTACAACGGTTCCGAACGTTTTGACAAGAGTCATCGTTGGGGATTCTTCCCGTCGGGAGGTTTGGGCTGGGTTGTGTCCAATGAAAAATTCTGGGCGGACAAACCGATTTCCAAAGTTGTCAATATGCTTAAGTTGAAAGGATCATACGGATTGGTCGGTAATGATAATATTTCTAATAATGACAACCGTTTCTTCTATTTGTCGGAAGTAAATATGAATAATTCCGGTAGGGGAATGAACTTCGGAACCAACTTTGACGAAGGTTATAACGGTATTTCTATCAGCCGCTATGCCAATCCGAAGATTGGTTGGGAAATTTCTCATAAAATGAATGTGGGATTTGAACTGAAATTATTCAATGACCTGGAGATTCAGGCAGAGTATTTTAAAGAAAGAAGAACGAATATCCTGCAAGAGCGTGCCGATATCCCCAGTTTGATGGGATTCCAGGCGCCTATCCGGGCAAATATCGGTGAGGCTAAAGGACAAGGTGTCGATATTTCTTTGGATTATTCGCATATTTTCAACAAAAACCTGTGGACTACTATCAGAGGTAATTTCACATACGCCAGCAGTGAATTTTCTGAATACGAAGAACCGGACTACTCGGCTACTCCATGGAGAAGTAAAATCGGTTCTAAGCTGAGCCAGACTTATGGTTACATAGCCGAACGTTTGTTTGTAGATGATGAAGATGTGGCAAACTCTCCGAAACAACAATTTGGCGAATATACAGCCGGAGATATCAAATATAAAGATATCAATCGTGACGGAATCATCGACGAGCTGGATATTGTGCCTATCGGTTATCCGACTACACCAGAAATTATCTATGGTTTCGGTTTCTCTGTGGGATATAAGGCGTTTGATTTCAACTGCTTCTTCCAGGGATCGGCACGGTCTTCCTTCTTTATTAGTCCTTTGCGTATCACTCCGTTTGCCCAGCCTTATGACCCGGACAACGAATTGGGAGGAAAACAGGCTAACAATGCTTTGCTTCAGGTTATCGCCAATAATCATTGGAGCGAGTCCAACCAGAATATGTATGCTTTCTGGCCACGGTTGTCGGATACGGCTATCAGTAATAATAACCAGTCGAGTACATGGTGGTTGCGTGACGGTACTTTCTTGCGTATGAAATCGGCAGAAATAGGCTATACGCTTCCAAAGCGGCTGACCAGTAAAGCTAAATTGGAAAACTTGCGTATTTACGTAAGCGGGACGAACTTGTTCAATATTTCCAAATTCAAAATTTGGGATACGGAAATGGGGAACAACGGTTTGGGATATCCTGTTCAACGAGTATTTAATGTAGGTATTCAACTTTCACTCTAAAACATGTTATATGAAAAAAATAATCATATCCATATCACTCGTGATTGCTGCCATGCTGTGTAGCACTTCTTGTAGTGATTACCTAGATATAGTGCCCGAAGGTACTCCAAGCATGGATAATGCCTTCAGCAACCGCATTAATTCATTTAAGTTTCTACATACTTGTTATAGTTACCTGCCTTCATGGGATCAGGGTGGCTCCATTGGCTTTTTGGCAGGTGATGAACATTGGTTAATGCCTAAAGGAACCGGTTTTATAGATCAGCGTATCTCTCTCAACGCATGGGAAATAGGTCGCGGTGAACAAAATAATAATGACCCCTACCAGAATTTTTGGGATGGAGGAAATGGGGGAACCAATCTTTGGGTAGCTATCCGCGATTGTAATATTTTCTTGGAAAATATCAACAAACCTCTCGATTTGCAGAATTATGAACGCACCCGTTGGATTGCGGAAGTAAAATTCCTCAAAGCATATTATCATTATTATCTGTTTATGCTTTACGGTCCTATTCCTATCATGGATACTAATATTGCGGTAGATGCTTCACAGGATGAAGTAAGGCGTTATCGCGAGCCGGTGGATGATGTAGTGGCTTATATCTCTAACCTGCTGGATGAAGCATATAAAGATCTGCCTTCAAAGATCACAGATCCAGGACAGGAGATGGGGCGCATCACCCAGCCAATTGCAAAAGCAGTAAAAGCACAATTGTTATTATTGGCTGCCAGCCCTTTGTTTAATGGAAATTCGGATTATATTAATGTGAAAGATAATCAGGGTAGGCATTTGTTCCCGACACAGGTTGATAACAGTAAATGGAAATTGGCAGCAGACGCAGCGCTTGAAGCGATAAATTGTGCAAAAGAAAATGGTCACGAGAAACTTTATACTTTCTCTTTGCCGATCAATAGTATTTCTGCGGCAACACGCAAACTGCTGGATATCGGTGAGGCTGTCACAGAAAAATGGAATGAAGAAATTATTTGGGGAAGTACTCGGAACGTTAACGGATTGCAGACGGTTGCAATGGCTAAACATACGAAGGGGAGCCACTATAACGCGCGTTCTGTTTTAGGACCAACTTTATCAGTAGCCGAAGCATTCTATTCTTCAAATGGTGTGCCTATTTCTGAAGATAACAGTGATTTCTGGACGGCTAATTATCCTAACCGCTATGAGATTACCACTATCCCGGATGAGGGAAATAATAAATATTACCTTCAGATAGGAGAGCAAACAGCCTATCTTCACTTGAACCGTGAACCGCGTTTCTATGCTTCATTGTCATTCGACCGTGGAACATGGTATGGAGATGGTTATACGAATGATGAGCCGGCAAATCTTGCTTTCTATCATTTTCGGGCAAAGGAGGTATCAGGGCGCCAGACTTCGGAAGACCATTCATATACGGGATATTTGAATAAAAAGGTATGTAGCTATAAGACTGGTTTGACAAAAGACGGTTTCTCTCCCTACCGTTATTCGTTCCCAATCATACGTCTTGCTGATTTGTATCTGATGTATGCGGAAGCTTTGAATGAATCGCAGGAATCACCCACACAGGATGTATATGATTACGTGGACTTGGTTCGCGAACGTGCAGGGTTGAAGGGGGTAAAGGAGTCGTGGAGTAAATATTCCAAGTCCCCGGATAAGCCTAATACGAAAAACGGTATGCGTGAAATCATTCGCATGGAACGTTTGAATGAACTGGCCTGTGAAGGAAAACGTTTCTGGGACTTGCGTCGTTGGAAAAAAGAACTTCCCCGCGAAGTGAAAGGGTGGCATATTCAAGGAGAGACTGCCCAGGAATTTTATAGAGTAACCACTATCTACTTACGTTCAAAGTATAGTTATAAGGACTATTTGTGGCCGTTGAAACTGGAAACAATATTGAAAGATCCGAACCTGGTACAAAACCCAGGGTGGTAACTATGATATTCATAATTTAAAATGACTGGAAATATGAGAAATATGAATAATATATCAGAGCTTGTGAAATATGCGTTCGTCACATTGCTCGGTACACTCTGCCTAGCAGGATGTGGGCAGGACGAAAAGATTGGTCTCAATGCTACCGACAGTGTAGCACCGGGATTGCCTACGAATATAGAGGTGGAGAACATTAATGGAGGAGCTATCATTCGTTATACTCCTCCGAAAGATGATGATCTCTTGTGTGTTGTGGCGTCTTATATGATTAATGGGGTGGAAAGAACCACAAAAGCTTCTCCTTATGTAGATAGCTTGATCGTAGAAGGATTCGGAAAGGTGGGTGACTATAATATCTTTTTGAAGAGTGTAGACAAAAGCCAGAACGAGTCTGAACCGAAAACCGTTTCTATCAGTCCATTAACTCCTCCTGTAGAATATATTTATGAGTCACTCAAGATTACTGATAGTTTTGGAGGAGTGAGTTTGACGTGGAAAAATCCGACTCGACAGAATATTATTCTGGAAGTTACCAAAAAGGAAAACGGAGAATGGGTTTCTTTGGAGAATTTCTATTCCAGTATAGTGGAAGGGCAAGCTAAAATCCGGGGATTGGCTGCTGAACCAATCACGTTAGGATACAGAATTCGTGACCGTTGGGATAATTATTCCGAGATGTTGGAGCTGGAAAGCAATCCTTTGTATGAAGAGGAACTTGACAAGTCGAAATTTAAAGAACTTCCGACACGTTTGCCTGGTGATTGTGAGGCTATGGGTGGTCTGCCGATACGAAATATCTGGCAGGGTAATAATAACACAGACTGTTTCCATAGTGTTACTAATAGTGATAATCCTGCCCCTGGTCGGTGTATAACGTTCGATATGGGACAGGTTGCCAAGGTAAGCCGTTTCAAGATGTGGCAACGCAGAGGAGATGCGAACGTTTGGACCTATACTCATAATAATTTGAAGAAATATGTGATTTATGGTTGTACGGAACTTACGGACGAAATGTATAATAGCGGTGTGGAAAAAGATGGTATCATGTATCCTACCTTTGAGGGTTGGACGAAGATTATGGATGTTGAATGTTATAAACCTTCCGGACAAGATAATCCGAATATAACCAATGAAGATATTGAATATATACAGAATGGCGATGAACACGAAGTTCCCATTGAAGCTCCTAATTTCCGTTATGTAAGAATTCTTATGCTTGAAACCTGGAGTGGAGGTACTTACGCTCAGATTGGCGAAATGACTTTCTGGGGACAACCTGCAACAGAGTAATTAAAAAAATCAGATTATGAAAAATATAATAAGATATATAGCTTGTGGCTTGTCAGCCTTTTTGATGACCGCTTGCGGAGATATGTATGAGATACACGAAAAATACCTTGAAATGGGAGAAGAAACCTATCTCGGGGCCGTTCAGGATTTGAGTGCCTATAGCGGGTTCAATCGTGTCAAGTTGGAGTGGTATCTGAATGCCGACCCACGAATCAGCTCTTGTGTGATTACGTGGGAGGGAAATGAAAATCCTGTGGTAGTTCCTGTTCCGGAGAATCGTGTTATAAAGGATCCTATATCGACGATTATTGACCTTCCGGAAGGGAAATATATATTCAATATGATAACGAGGAGTGATACAGGTAAAGAGTCTTTGGTAAGAACTATTGCGGGTGAAGTGTACGGTTCCACTTATCAGGCCAGTCTATCAGCTCAGGGAATTAATTCGATCTCGGCAGATTTGAACGGAGTAACGATTAATTGGGTTCCGTTAGAGGGGTGTACCGGAACTACGTTGACGTATACAAATAATGAGGGAAAGGAGAAAATCATCAAAGTAGATGAAGGGCAAACTTCTACGGTTATACCGGATGCGGTCCTTAAGACATCATTTAAGTTGATATCTACATTTAAGCCAGCTGATGACGCTTTCGATGATATTCCAACTTTGGAAAAAATAATGGATTTTCCTGCTTATTATACCATTTCAAAAGAAGATTGGGATGCGGTTCACGAACAATATGTTGATGCAGACAGAACGGATTGGGGAATCTCGGCTTCGACAGAAGAAAAGGTTGGAGAAAATGCTGGTAAATATGGTATTGCCACCTGTATCCTTGACGGAGATCTTGCCAGTTTCTGGCACTCACAATGGAAAGGTGAAGGGGCTAATCCTCCATTGCCACATGAAATCATTATTGATATGAAATCACAACAGGATATTCTTTCGATAGAACTGGCAAGAAGGCAAGGTAACGGAGATACTAAAACTGTTATATTCAGCATAGGTGAAAGTGAAGAACATTGGACAGAATTGGGACAATTGAACTTCCCTAGTGAAAAGGCGACCAATGCCCAAACCCTGCTGTTGCCGGAACCTGTAAGAGGAAGATATATACGTGCTTTGGTTACGGGTAGTAATAATGGTGTAAATGCAAGTATTGCAGAGATAATGTTTACGACAAGTAAGAAATAATATTATTAATAGTGAGTCCGTTGAAGTGACAGAGTTCAATAGATAGCTATATTTCTCACTAAAGAAAGGTTAGAGCCGCTGGAGAATCGGGTTTATGTGAATAAATGCGATTTGATGGCGGCTCTTTATTTAATAATCGAACATAATTCGCTATCTTTGTATAAATATAAAGTAACGCGACAACTTCTTCTTTAATACATATTTGCTTATGAGATTTATTGCTTTATTTATATGCTTGTCAATAGTCGGAATTTCCGGTATTACCCGGGCGCAACAAAAAGATACTATCCGTGTTTCAAACTTCGGAGCACATCCGTATACATATGAAAATTGTGTGACCTGTTTGCAGGAAGCTATTAGTGAATGTAAGCGAAGTGGTGCTCGCGTGCTCTCTTTTGAGAAAGGGCGTTATGATATCTGGCCCGAAGGTGCTATCCGGCGGAAATATTTTATATCGAATACATCGACCGAACAAGAGTGTCCTTCCAAAGTGAAAACTATCGGTCTGCTGTTTGAAGATATGAAAGATCTGATGATTGAAGGAAACGGAGCAACGCTGATGTTTCACGGAAAAATGACGACTATCGCTCTCGAACGTTGTAAGAATCTGGTGTTTAAAGATTTGCATATTGATTTTGAACGTCCTGCCGGTTCGGAAATGACATTTGCCCGTGTGGAAGATGATGAGGTGGAAGTTGTTGTACATCGTGACACACGTTATGAAATAGTGAATGGGCGGATGAGCCTCTTTGGTGAGGGTTGGCGTTCAAACAAGAATCATTGTATAGAATATAGTCCTGTTGATAGTACTTTCCGTTATAGCCAGGGGTGGAATGTGCTTGCTGCTGCGGAGGCGGAAGGGGTGGCCCCGAATGTAGTACGTTTCCATGTCCCGGAAGGATTTCGCCCGAAAGTGGGGAATACTTTGACAATTCGTGACATTATTCGTGACCAGGTGGGATGGTTTATTTTCGAAAGTCGGGATATTACACTTAACCGGGTGCAGATGCACTATATGCATGGGCTTGGTATAGTAAGTCAATACACTCGTAATATTACCATGGATAAAGTGAAATGTATGCCGCGTGAAGGCAGTGGCAGGTTGTTGGCAGCTTCTGCGGATATGATGCACTTTTCCGGATGTAGTGGAAAGGTGAAGATAATTGGTTGTTATTTTGCGGGTGCACAGGATGATCCGATAAATGTGCACGGTACTAACTTGCGTGCCGTTGAGAAAATAAACACCCGTACTTTGAATTTGCGCTTCATGCATGGGCAGAGCTATGGGTATAACGCTTACTTTGAGGGGGATACGGTCGCTTTTGTCAAGGCGTCTACTATGGAGCGTTTTGCATCTGCGCAAGTGGTTGCTGTGAAACGGTTGACAGACCGTATTGTTCAAGTCACCTTCAATCGGGATATTCCCGGTGAATTGGAATTGAATCACGATTGTGTAGAGAATATCAGTTGCACGCCCGAAGTGGAAATTCGTCATTGTTATTTTACGAGGACAAGTACGCGGGGTACCTTAATGACTACTCCCCGAAAAGTAGTGATTGCAGATAATACTTATTATAAAACGGGCATGAGCGCTATCCTGATAGAAGGAGATGCCGAAGGCTGGTATGAATCGGGACCGGTGAATGATGTTTTGATTCAGAACAATATATTTATCGGCTGTGCGTATAGTGGAGGACCTGAAAATGCAGTCATTGCGTTGCATCCTTCTAATACGGTGGTGGATGCGGAACGTCCGGTGCATAGAAATGTGCGTATCATAGGTAATACGTTTCGTACATTTGGGAATCCGGTGTTATACGCCAAAAGTACGAAGGATTTGATTTTTAAAGAGAATCATGTAGAATGTACTTCTTCGGACGATTTTCGTCAAAAGCCTTTGTTTATTTTAAATGGTTGTAAAGGTGTTGTAATCAGAGAGAATAAGCTGGAGGAGGTTTGTGATAAAAAAATGGAATTTAGACAGATGAAAAAGAAATATATCAAGGTTGATTTTTAACCCCAAAAAATAAATACTATGACAATGAAGAAACTTTATTCATTTTTTATCAGTACTTTACTTGTCTCCTCTGCAGTTTGTGCCGGAGGGACAGATTATACAAAAGGACTTGCTATTTGGTTTGATGCTCCGAATACTTTGCAAGGACATGCCGTATGGTATGGTGGCAGACCGGATATGTGGAAAGGTGAAAATAAACCGGAAACCGCCGGTGATACAGCCCGTAATCCGGATGCTGCATGGGAGTCACAATCATTGCCTATTGGAAATGGCAGTATAGGGGCGAATATTATGGGATCGGTCGAAGCTGAACGGATTACTTTTAATGAAAAGACACTTTGGCGGGGTGGTCCTAACACAGCGAAAGGAGCGGATTACTACTGGAATGTCAATAAACAGTCAGCGCATATCCTTGATGAAATACGTAAAGCATTTACGGAAGGAGACCAAGTTAAAGCGGAGAGGCTGACGAGACAGAATTTTAATAGTGAAGTACCTTATGAGGGCAGCAGGGAAAAGCCTTTCCGTTTCGGTAGTTTTACGACTATGGGAGAGTTTTATGTGGAGACCGGGCTGAATATTATTGGTATGAGTGATTATAAGCGTATTCTTTCTTTGGACTCTGCTATGGCTGTAGTGCAGTTTAAAAAAGACGATGTAGCGTACCAACGGAATTATTTTATTTCTTATCCTGCTAATGTGCTGGTCATGCGTTTCAGTGCCGACCGGCCGGGCAAGCAGAACCTGATATTCAGTTATGCTCCTAATCCGGTATCGACAGGTAGTATGGTGGCTCAAGGTGATAATGGCTTGGTTTATTCGGCTGCGCTGGATAATAATGGAATGAAATATGTAGTCCGTATCCAAGCGGAGACTAAAGGTGGAACATTGGTCAATAGAAATGGGAAACTCACCGTGAAGGGAGCGGATGAAGTTGTCTTTTATGTCACTGCGGATACTGACTATAAGGCTAACTTTGCTCCAGACTTTAAGAATCCGAAAACGTATGTCGGGGTCAATCCTGTCGAAACAACGGGCCAATGGCTGGCTAATGCGGTGGCCAAAGGTTATTCGGCTCTGTTGAATGAGCATTATCAGGATTACGCTGCTTTATTCAATCGGGTGAAGTTGAATCTGAATCCAACGGTAAAGACCGGTAATTTACCGACCGGGCAGCGGTTGAAAAATTATCGGAAAGGGCAGCCGGACTATTATCTGGAGGAACTTTATTTTCAATTCGGCCGTTATCTTCTGATTGCAAGTTCTCGTCCGGGCAATATGCCGGCCAACCTGCAAGGTATTTGGCATAATAACGTTGATGGGCCTTGGCGTGTTGATTATCATAATAACATAAATATTCAGATGAATTATTGGCCTGCCTGTTCTACGAATCTGGAGGAATGCATGTTGCCGTTAATTGATTTTATCCGCACATTAGTGAAGCCGGGTGAAAAGACGGCTCAGTCTTATTTTGGTGCGAGGGGCTGGACTGCATCTATTTCTGCTAATATCTTTGGGTTTACTGCTCCACTGGAAAGTCAAGATATGTCGTGGAACTTTAATCCAATGGCAGGCCCTTGGCTAGCTACGCATATTTGGGAGTATTATGACTATACACGGGATTTGAAATTCTTGAAAGAGACGGGATATGAGTTGATAAAGAGCAGTGCCAATTTTGCAGTTGATTATTTGTGGCATAAGCCGGACGGAACTTATACTGCGGCACCGTCCACTTCACCCGAACATGGCCCTATTGATCAGGGGGCCACATTTGTACACGCCGTTGTGCGTGAAATCCTATTGGATGCCATCAAGGCGAGCGAGGAATTGGGAGTGGATAAGAAAGAACGTAAGGAATGGGAACAGGTGCTTGCCAATCTCGTTCCTTATAAGATCGGCCGTTATGGGCAATTAATGGAATGGTCGGTAGATATTGACGATCCGAAAGATGAACACCGCCATGTAAATCATCTGTTTGGTCTGCATCCGGGACATACGGTTTCTCCTGTCACTACTCCCGAATTGGCTGAAGCTGCCAAAGTAGTATTGGTGCATCGTGGTGACGGGGCTACGGGTTGGAGTATGGGATGGAAGTTGAACCAGTGGGCTCGCTTGCAGGACGGCAATCATGCTTATACCTTATTTGCTAATCTGCTGAAGAACGGTACGCTTGATAATTTATGGGATACGCATCCGCCTTTCCAGATTGATGGAAACTTTGGTGGTACGGCCGGTATTACGGAGATGTTACTGCAAAGTCACATGGGATTTATCCAACTGCTTCCTGCTTTGCCGGATGCATGGAAGGAAGGCTCTGTCCGGGGTATATGTGCGAAAGGAAATTTCGAGGTAGACATGATATGGGAGAACGGACTTTTGAAGGAAGCGACTATCCTGTCAAAGTCAGGTGAAAGATGTATTGTGAAATATGCCGGCAAGACTTTGTCTTTTAAAACTGTAAAAGGACATAGTTATCAACTAAAGTATGATAGCGTGAAGGGGGAATTGCTAAAACGCTGACAGAAAAATGATTGTTACTTATTTGAAACTCTTTTATACATTTGCGAAAATTGGTATGTTCACCATTGGAGGTGGATATGCCATGATTCCGTTGATAGAACGGGAGATAGTCAAGAAAAAGTGGATGAGTAAAGAGGAATTTATGGAAATGTTTGCCTTGACCCAGTCATTGCCCGGTGTTTTCGCAGTAAACATATCTATTTTTGTAGGTTATAAACTTCATAAGGTGATTGGTAGCCTGGTGTGCGCACTGGCTACCATATTGCCTTCTTTTGTTATTATGATGTTGATTGCGATGTTCTTTGCCCGTTTTCAGGATAATGAGGTGATGATCCGTATCTTTAACGGAATACGGCCGGCAGTGGTGGCATTGATTTTATTCCCTTGCATATCTGCGGTTAGGGCATTGAAGCTGAAATATATACAGTTGATGGCCCCCCTCATTGCTACTGTGTTGATCTGGCAATTCGGACTTTCTCCTATTTATGTAGTATTGGCGGGAATTGCGGGCGGACTGGTTTATACTTTATGGTTGAAAGATAAGATTAAAGATATAAAGGCATGATATATTTACAATTACTTTGGGTGTATCTGAAGATAGGTACGTTTGGCTTCGGAGGTGGCTATGCTATGCTTTCCCTTATTCAACACGAAATTGTGGATATTCATCATTGGCTGACTCCCCAGCAATTTACGGATGTAGTGGCGATTTCGCAAATGACACCGGGTCCGATTGGAATTAATAGTGCTACTTACGTGGGATATGCAGTTACACAAAGTGTATGGGGAGCGGTGCTTGCTACTGTGGCAGTTTGTTTGCCTTCTTTTATTTTAGTATTGCTCATTTCTTATTTCTTTGCCAAATGCAAAGATAATAAGTATATCAAGGCGGCGATGTCGGGGCTGCTTCCTATGTCTGTGGCATTGATTGCTTCGGCAGCCTTACTGATGATGAACAAAGATAACTTTATTGATTATAAAAGTATTGGGATTTTTGTCGGTGCTTTTCTGATTACATGGAAATGGGAGCTACATCCTATTCTGCTGATCTGTCTTGCTGGTGTAGTGGGAGTGTTGTTGTATTAAAAAAGCTTATTAAAAAGTTCTTTATTACTAGTCTATTCTTACTTTGTCTATTTTTGTGAAGTTGGATAAAAATCATACTATGGTATATTTGGACGCTGATAAACAGACTTGTGCGGATTTGAACGTTACAGGGAATGTGTATGGTGAGCAGGCGCTTTGTTCTTTGTTTTTAAAAGCAGAAACGAAGAAAGGAAAGTCGCTGATGCTGGATTGGATTATGCATCCGTTGAGTGATTGGGAAGAGATTTGTAAACGTCAGGAAGCTATCGCCTGGGATTTCTTGCCGGAACTTCCTTTAAATGAGGAAGAACTGGACTTTATTGAATATTATCTGGAATATCGCGAACAGATAAGGGGAGCAAATATATTACTTTCATGTGCGACGATTATTGATCGTCTTGTACGATATGATCCGAACCGGTATGTGGTTTCCCGAGGAGTGAAATTGGTTTTTCTCATGTTGCACCGTTTGGAGAAATGGACTATTGCAGCAGGGGGGAATATGCCACAACTTTTAAAAGAAACAGCTGATAAGGTACAGGAACTTTTGCATGGAAGTGAATTAGAGGAAGTTCTGCAACAAACTTTAGATGAAAAGGCACGCTTGTCGAATTATGCCATAGATAAATATGATTATTTATTTCGTTGTACACGGTTATTGTCCATAAGGGAGTTGTTGTCTGTTGTCTACATGTTTGATGTTTGCAGGACGGCGCATCGGGTAGCGAAGGCAAAGAATTTCTGTTTCACTCCGACCATGGTGCAGACAATGGAGTTCTCTGTTGAAGGTATTGTACATCCTTTTGTGGAAAATGCGCAAAAGAATAATTGGGAAATGTCCTGTGGGAATATATGTCTTTTTACAGGTTCCAACATGGCGGGAAAATCGACAACTTTGAAGGCTTTGGCGCTGGCTGTCTGGTTAGCTCATTGCGGTCTGCCCGTTCCGGTTAAGTCAATGATTTGTCCTGTTTATGAGGGGATATATACATCTATCAACTTGCCTGATTCTTTGCGGGACGGGCGAAGTCATTTTATGGCGGAAGTGCTTCGTATTAAGGAAGTTCTACAAAAGGCGGGAACCGGAAAGAAATGTCTGGTCATTCTGGATGAGATGTTTCGGGGGACTAATGCTAAAGATGCATTTGAGGCTTCCGTTGCGGTAAATGAATTATTGAAGGAGTATTCCAATTGTCATTTTCTTATTTCGACCCATATTCTGGAATATGCAAAGGCATTTGAACTAGATCCTTTCTGTTGTTTCTATTATATGGAAGCGGAAATCAAAGATGATAATTTTGTATGTCCACATCGGTTGCAGAAAGGTATTTCAGAAGCTAGAGTCGGCTATTGGGTTGTGCGGAAGTTACTGAATATGGTTGAGCTGAAAAAATAAGAAAAGCCCGCTAAAGATTCTTCTCCAACGGGCTTTCTTGTTTTATCTGAAGTGAATTGTTTTAGATCTTGTTCGCACGTTTGCGCTCTATTTCGTCCAAAATGACTTTACGCATACGCATTGCTTTCGGGGTTACTTCTACATATTCGTCTTCCTTGATGTACTCCAATGCTTCTTCGAGTGAGAACTGAACGGGAGGAATCAGACGAACTTTATCGTCCGAACCGGAAGCACGCATATTGGTCAACTTCTTTGATTTGGTAACGTTGATAACCAAGTCATTGTCGTGAGAGTGTTCACCTACCACCTGTCCTGCATAGACTTCATCCTGCGGGAAGATAAAGAATTTACCGCGATCCTGCAATTTGTCGATAGCATAAGCAAAAGCGGTTCCGCTTTCCATGGCAATCATAGAACCATTGGTACGACGTTCGATTTCTCCTTTGTATGGCTGGTATTCTTTAAAACGGTGTGCCATAATAGCTTCACCGGCAGAGGCGGTCAGCACATTGGTACGAAGACCGATGATCCCACGTGAAGGCATATCAAATTCGAGATTGATACGTTCGCCCGTATTTTCCATTTTGACCATTTCACCTTTACGGCGGGTTACCATATCAATAATCTTACTGGAATATTCTTCCGGTACGTTGATTGTCAGTTCTTCAATCGGTTCGCATTTTACACCGTCTATTTCTCTGTAGATAACCTGTGGCTGACCTACCTGCAATTCGTATCCTTCGCGGCGCATTGTTTCAATCAGTACGGAAAGGTGAAGTACACCACGGCCGGAAACAATCCATTTACCATCCTCTTCACTCTTCTTTACGCGAAGAGCCAGATTCTTGTCGAGTTCCCTCATCAAACGGTCATGGATGTGGCGTGAAGTTACAAACTTGCCGTCTTTTCCGAAGAAGGGAGAGTCGTTGATAGCAAATAACATACTCATTGTCGGCTCGTCGATTGCAATAGGTGGCAATGCCTCCGGATTTTCGAAGTCACAAACAGTATCTCCGATTTCAAATCCGTCGATACCTACCAATGCACAAATATCTCCAGAAGAAACTTCACTTGTTTTCACACGGCCTAGACCTTCGAATACATGAAGTTCTTTAATTTTACTTTTAAGCATATCACCGTTGCGCTTTACAAGCGTTACGTTCATACCTTCTTTTAATGTACCGCGATGCACACGACCTACGGCGATACGTCCGGTATAAGAAGAATAATCCAGAGAAGTAATCAACATCTGCGGAGTACCTTCTAACTGTGTCGGAGCCGGAATGTTCTCGATGATACAATCCAGTAGCGGAGTGATCGTTTCAGTCGGCTTCTGCCAATCGGTGCTCATCCAGTTGTTCTTGGCAGAACCATAGATAACGGGGAAATCCAATTGATCTTCCGTAGCGTTGAGGCTGAACATCAAGTCGAAAACCATTTCGTATACTTCTTCCGGACGGCAGTTCGGCTTATCTACCTTATTGACTACTACAATCGGTTTCAAACCAATTTCCAATGCTTTTTGCAGCACGAAACGAGTCTGGGGCATCGGACCTTCAAATGCGTCGACCAGCAGAATACAACCATCGGCCATATTCAATACGCGTTCAACTTCACCACCGAAGTCACTGTGTCCCGGAGTATCAATAATATTAATTTTAGTACCGTTGTAGTTAATGGAAACGTTCTTGGAAAGAATCGTTATACCACGTTCGCGCTCCAAGTCGTTGTTATCCAGGATAAGTTCACCACTATTTTGATTGTTGCGGAACAAATTTCCGGCCAACAGCATTTTGTCAACCAGCGTTGTTTTCCCATGGTCAACATGGGCAATGATTGCAATGTTTCGAATATTTTGCATATAATACCTATTATTTGGCTGCAAAGGTACGAAAATAGGATTAGAAATATATGCTATACTCGCATTTTTTTCTTGTAAAACGTTGTGGGATATAAAGATAATGCCTATCTTTGCACGCTCAAAAGAATATTTACTATATCAAAATTCTAAAAATTATGTATTTAGACGCTGCTAAAAAGCAAGAAATCTTCGGAAAGTACGGGAAGTCTAACACTGATACTGGCTCAACTGAGGCGCAGATAGCTTTGTTTTCCTACCGTATTTCTCGTCTGACTGAGCACATGAAGCTCAACAGAAAAGATTATAGTACAGAGAGAGCCTTAACAATGTTGGTAGCTAAACGTCGTCGTTTGCTCGATTACTTGAAAGCTAAAGATATCACAAGATATCGTGCTATTGTTAAAGAACTCGGTTTGCGTAAGTAATCTACTTGCCGCGAAAAAATTGAAGAAGCCGTTTCTCATTATGAGGAACGGCTTTTTAGTTTCTCCCTTTTTCTATCGGATAGTCATATTTTCTTTGGTTATAATTGTGCTCATCTAAAGATTTTGTTATTTTTGCAACTTAATTATTATAATTTATCACCTTTGACAACTAAAATGCTTACAATATGGATACAAGTAAAATTGTAGGAGAGAAAATTAAGTCACTCCGCGAAGATAAATCAATAACCATAGAAGAATTGGCGCAGCGTTCTGGTTTGGCTATGGAACAGATTGAGCGTATCGAAAATAATATCGATATCCCTTCTCTTGCTCCGTTGATTAAGATTGCTCGTGTATTGGGTGTACGGCTGGGGACTTTCTTGGACGATCAGGACGAAGTGGGACCGGTGGTATGCCGTAAGAAAGAGGCAAAAGACGCTATCAGCTTCTCCAATAATGCGATTCACTCACGCAAACACATGGAATACCATTCTTTGTCCAAATCGAAAGCCGACCGTCACATGGAGCCATTCATCATTGATGTAATGCCAACTGAAGATACCGACTTTGTTCTTTCTTCTCATGAGGGAGAGGAGTTTATCATGGTTATGGAGGGTATCATGGAAATCAGTTATGGAAAGAATACATACCTTCTGGAAGAAGGCGATAGTATTTATTATGACTCTATCGTTCCTCACCATGTACATGCTTACGAGGGACAGGCTGCAAAGATTCTGGCAGTAGTTTATACACCGATTTGATGTTATGTAAGAACCAAGATTTAAGTATATCGTATGCAATTATTTGACCGTACTTTGGGACAGTGGCTGGAACACTGGGCTGAAGAGACTCCTGATAAGGAATATATCGTATATTCCGACCGCAATCTTCGATTTACCTGGAGCCAATTGAATCGTCGCGTAGATGATATGGCGAAAGGACTTATCGCCATTGGCGTGGAACGAGGCACCCACGTAGGTATCTGGGCCGCTAATGTTCCCGATTGGCTTACATTGCTTTATGCTTGTGCTAAGATTGGTGCCGTATATGTCACTGTGAACACGAACTATAAACAGTCAGAGTTGGAATATCTTTGCCAGAACTCGGATATGCACACACTTTGTATCGTAAATGGTGAGAAAGATAGTGATTTTGTGCAAATGACGTATACTATGCTTCCCGAATTGAAAATTTGTGAACGCGGGTATTTGAAAAGCGAACGTTTTCCATATATGAAAAATGTAGTATATGTCGGACAGGAGAAACATCGCGGAATGTATAACACGGCGGAAATCCTGTTGTTGGGAAATAATATCGAGGATAGTTGCCTAAATGAACTTAAAAGTAAAGTTGACTGTCACGATGTGGTAAATATGCAATATACATCAGGAACTACCGGTTTCCCGAAAGGGGTAATGCTTACACATTATAATATAGCTAACAATGGTTTCCTGACCGGTGAGCACATGAAGTTTACGGCAGATGATAAACTTTGTTGCTGTGTTCCGTTGTTCCATTGTTTCGGGGTTGTATTGGCCACCATGAACTGCCTGACTCATGGTTGCACGCAGGTAATGGTAGAGCGTTTTGATCCGTTGGTTGTGCTGGCTTCCATTCATAAAGAGCGTTGTACGGCGCTTTATGGAGTGCCTACTATGTTTATTGCCGAGTTGCATCATCCGATGTTCGACTTGTTTGATATGTCTTGTCTTCGTACAGGTATTATGGCAGGCTCTCTGTGTCCTGTTGAATTGATGAAACAGGTTGAGGAGAAGATGTATATGAAGGTGACCAGTGTATATGGTCTGACGGAAACGGCTCCCGGCATGACTGCCACCCGTATTGACGATTCATTTGATGTGCGTTGTAACACGGTTGGGCGCGATTTTGAATTTACGGAAGTGAAAGTCATTGATCCGGAAACAGGTGAGGAATGTCCGGTGGGTGTACAGGGAGAAATGTGTAACCGTGGATATAACACCATGAAGGGGTATTATAAGAACCCGGAAGCTACGGCGGAAGTGCTTGATAAAAATAACTTCTTGCACTCCGGCGATTTGGGTATTAAGGACGAAAACGGCAATTACCGCATCACCGGACGTATCAAGGATATGATTATTCGCGGTGGCGAAAATATTTATCCGCGTGAGATAGAAGAGTTCCTTTATAAACTTGATGGAGTGAAGGATGTACAGGTTGCAGGTATTCCTTCTAAGAAGTATGGTGAGGCTGTTGGAGCGTTCATCATTCTACAGGAAGGTGTCACGATACAGGCGGAGGATGTACGTGACTTTTGCAGAAACAAGATTTCCCGTTACAAAATACCGAAATATATTTTCTTTGTGGACGAGTTTCCGATGACAGGTAGCGGAAAGATTCAGAAGTTCAGATTGAAGGATCTCGGTCTGAAACTTTGTAAGGAACAGGGAATAGAGATAATTTAGAGATCTATAATTTAAGTCTTTATAGTTTAGACACACAAAAGTTTTTCATTATAAAAAACAGTGAACGGTGAACAAACTGTATTTAGGTTACAGGGAGTTCACCGTTTGCTATTTATATTGTTACCTTTATTCTGTTCTAATCAAATTTCTGCTATCGTGAATTCTAAATAAAGTCGTCACCGAGTTGCATTTGGGCATCATTTACATATTTACGAATGGCATGTTCTTCATCCTTACGACAGATTAACAGCACGTTATTCGACTCAGCAATCAGGTATCCTTCCAGACCGTCGATTACGGCAAGTTTTCCTTTCGGAAGTACTACCATATTATCTTTGCTGTTATAGATAAGCGAATGGCATTTCAGAGTGACATTGCCATCCTGATCTCTTTCCGATAAATCGTAGAGTGATCCCCACGTTCCGAGATCCGACCAGCCGAAGTCTCCTAGAGATACATATACATTGTCAGCTTTTTCCATAATGCCGAAGTCGATAGATACATTGGGGCATGCGGGGAAGTTTTCTTCGATAAATGCTTTTTCCTTCTCGGTGGCATAGATGTCTTTTCCCGGCGCTAATTTTGAAGCCAGTTCAGGTAGCAGATATTCGCAGGCTTTGATGATTGTATTTACGTTCCACATAAATAGACCGGAATTCCAATAAAACTCTCCACTTTCTACAAATACCTGGGCTAATTCCAGCTCCGGCTTTTCTGTGAATGTTTTCACTCTGTAGAAATTTTCTCCGGCAGGTTCGTCTATTTGTATATATCCATACCCTGTCTCTGGACGATTCGGCTTGATACCCAGTGTCAATAGTTTTTCGGAACGCGATACGAAGTTCAGTCCTTTTTCAATGGCAGCGAGAAATTCGTCTTCTTTCAGAATTAAATGATCGGAAGGAGCGACTACGATATTAGCGTTTGGATTTAATGCGCGAATGTGGTAGGAAGCCCATGCTATACAAGGAGCGGTGTTCCGTCTTGCCGGTTCCAGCAGAATCTGATCTTCGTTTACTTCAGGTAATTGTTCTTTCACTAAGTCCGCATACATTGCATTGGTGACAATGAAAATATTTTCTGTTGGAATAACTTTTTGGAAGCGGTCAAAAGTTTGTTGTAAAAGTGAACGCCCGGTCCCGAAGAAATCTAAAAACTGTTTGGGGAGTGTTTTACGGCTAAACGGCCAAAAACGGCTTCCGATACCCCCACCCATAATCACGCAATAATTATTCATGTTTGTCATGATAGTGACTCTATTTTAAATGTTTTTGCTAATGTACGGTTTATTCTCTGAATAGAGAAGTGTTTAAGATATGTTTTATTATTTTTTTCTCCTTTTTTTTGCCAAACTATTGTGAATTCAAAATAATGTCGTATCTTTGCACCGCAATTGAGAAATCAAGCACGCGCCCAGATGGCGGAATCGGTAGACGCGCTGGTCTCAAACACCAGTGGATTCACTTCCATCCCGGTTCGACCCCGGGTCTGGGTACTGAGGCGGAGAAAGTTGAAAAACTCTCTCCGCTTTTCTTTTCTACTCCTCGTAACTCATTGGTTTGCTGGGCTCAACGTCCAATACCTTCCAATCGCAACCTGCATAAGCTACTACGAGTCATCTTCCCCGAAGTTTTAATGGAGTATTTCGAGATCTCCTGTTGGCATGACGACTTCATGAAAACACTACCTGGAACGTTCAGATTACAAGAGTGGAACTGTGATTTCACATGGTTTTACTGATGAGAAAGTGATCCAGAACTTTCCTCTGCGTGGCAAACCTGTTTATCTCCACGTAAGACGTCGTCGCTGGTATGGCAAAGCTACAGGGAAAACGTTTTCTTGTTAGATAAATAATGTGAAAACTGTATTTTTTCTTTGGAATAGAATTAACTTTCAGCCACTTATAAGGTCTAACATATATTATTCATTTAATATTATGTTAGAATTATGAGAAAACAAATTTTAAGTTTACTTGTTGTGTTGTTAATCGGCTCAACAGTATGTATGGCTCAGGATCGTCAAAAAGGAAAAGTTGACAGAGAGAAGCGTATCGAACAGATAATAACCGATCTGGGACTGAATGAAAAGCAAGCCAAGGATTTTAAGGCTGCAATGGAAGAAATGCGACCGACAAAGAGAAATTCTAATGAAAGACCTTCGCGTGAAGAGATGCAAAAGAAGAGAAAAGAGGGAGAAGCTAAAATAAAGAGTATCCTGACTGATGAACAATATAAGAAATATCAGGATATGCGTAAAAAGGAAAATGCAGATAGAAAGAAAAGAACTAAATAAGAAAGTATTTCTTTTTTACTCTTTTTAGCTAGTTTTATTGGCCTGTTATCGTTTCTCGTATATGTTTGGTTATCGTGACTTTAGAGGAGATGATAGGCTATTAAGTATTTATAAAGGTATTATTTATACAGATATAAAGCAGGTTTTTGCTGGCTGATATTCATAAATTTTATCCAAAAGAAGGAAAAAGAATAGAATAAACAAGAAGCAACGTAACACCCTATCCATAAAAATGCTATATTTATTGCAGCTAGAGAGCACTTTAAGTAATGCTTAAGAGGAAAGACGCAAAGTAGTATATATACTATATATTTTCTATTATTAATTACTTAAACACATTTTTTATGGAAGCCAAGAAATCAAAAAAGGCTACAATCGAGAATCAACGGGGTTCTTGGTTGTTGATGGGTTTGGTTGTTGCGCTTGCCTTCATGTTCGTTTCGTTCGAATGGACACAACATGATGTCAGGGTTGCAGCACTATCATCAGATGATGAATCCATCTTTGTTACAGAGTTAGTTCCGATCACATTCCCAGATGAGAAACTGGAACCGCCTCCACCTCCCGAAAATAAGATCGTAGAAATATTAGAAATAGTAAAGAACGATATAGAGGTAGCGGATAATGTTTCTACAGTTGGAGAGGATATGGACGCAACTCATAAGATTGTCTGGATACCGCCAGTGGTGGAAACGGAAGTGGTTGATGAAGACGTTATTGTTGATGTTGCAGAAATCATGCCTGAGTTTCCCGGAGGTACGGCTGCTTTGATGAAATATTTGGGTACAAATATCAAGTATCCGACTATTTCTCAGGAAATGGGTTCAGCGGGAAGAGTGATTGTCCAATTTGTTGTTGACAAAGATGGATCAATTTCAAATCCCGAAGTGGTACGAGGGGTAGATGCATATTTGGATAAAGAAGCTATCCGTGTGATAAGTTCTATGCCAAAATGGAGGCCCGGAGTACAGAATGGTAAGAAAGTTCGAGTAAAATATACCGTTCCTGTAGTATTCAGGTTACAGTAGTTGCTTGAAATAGATGTGTAATGCGGGTCGGTTCCGAAAGGGATCGGCCCTTTTTTATTGAAATCCGACATTCTCAATCGCAGGATACTTATAACATTTCTTTTCTGGATTGCTTCTATGAAATAAAAAAACATATCTTTGCAAGAAGAATAAAAACAAATGTTGATTTTATGAATCTTCTACTTTGTCTTAAAAGACCCTTTATCTGGCTTTCCCGCTTCCGTTACCGTTGCGGATATGGTGTACATTCTCCATTTGCATTTAGTCTGATAACGGATGTGATATATGAAAAGATGCCTTATTATGCTTATGATTCTTTGGAGAAAGAACAGAAGAAAATCGTAGAGGAGCGTGGGTGTAATAAAGGTACACAGAAGGTAAATCGTTTCTTGTTCCGGCTGGTGAATAAAGTGCAACCTGCTACTATTGTAGAGGTAGGTCGTCCTTCGGTGACCTCACTTTATCTTCAATCGGCGAAGCCTTCTGCGGAATATCTTTTTGCTTCTGACTTGTCGGAACTGTTTCTGGATACAGACGTTCCAGTAGATTTTCTATATCTGAACGATTATCAGAATCCGTGTTTGCTGGAGGAAGTCTTTCGGGTTTGTGTACGCCGGACCACCTTGAAAAGTGTGTTTGTCGTGCATGGAATCTGTTATTCTAAAGAAATGCGGGCATTCTGGAAAAGATTGCAGGCTGACGAACGGGTAGGCATTACCTTCGACCTGTACGATATAGGCTTGCTCTTTTTTGATAAAACAAAGATAAAACAACATTATATCGTCAACTTCTGAGAACCTTTGTACGTTTAACTTATATAGATCAATAAATTGGAAGATTATGAAAAAGAGCCTTGTATATACAAAAACCGGAGACAAGGGAACAACGAGTCTTGTTGGTGGTAGTCGTGTTCCGAAGACCCACATTCGTTTGGAAGCTTATGGAACAGTGGACGAGCTTAATTCCAACTTGGGATTACTGAATACTTATTTGCAAAATGAGACTGACAGGAACTTTATTTTGGGCATACAACATAAGTTATTTGCTATCGGGTCGCATTTGGCTACCGATCAGGAAAAAACACAACTGAGAGCCGCCAGTATCATTTCAATGGAAGATGTGGAACGTATCGAGCGGGAGATTGATAAACTAGATGAACAATTACCGGAACTTTGTGCGTTTATTATTCCTGGAGGAAGTCGTGGAGCGGCCATCTGCCATGTTTGTCGTACCGTTTGCCGGAGAGCAGAAAGACGCATTCTGGCTTTGTCCGAAACTTGTACAATTTCCCCTGAAGTGCTAGCTTTTGTCAACAGATTATCAGATTATTTGTTTGTTTTATCTCGGAAAATGAATTTTGATGAACAAAATAATGAAATATTTTGGGATAATAGTTGGAAATGATAGATTTTATTATACTTTTGCCGAAAATATAGAAAATAAGACAGATTAGTATTCACTTTAAATACTCAAGATTATGTATTGGACATTGGAACTAGCATCAAAACTTGAAGATGCTCCCTGGCCGGCAACCAAGGACGAATTGATTGATTATGCCATGCGTTCGGGTGCTCCTCTTGAAGTTATTGAGAATCTCCAAGAGATGGAAGATGAGGGCGAGATCTATGAGAGTATCGAAGATATTTGGCCGGATTACCCTAGTAAGGAGGATTTTTTCTTTAACGAGGAAGAGTATTAATTTATAAATGACCGAACATATAAAATTCCCGATAACTTTATCACAAGTTATCGGGAATTTTTTATTGATGAACATCGTTTTTGGTATTTCTATTTTCTAACTCGTCTCAGAATATTCTGCATTTCGTAGACTATTTCGGGGTGTTGGTCCGCAAGGTTTTCCTTTTCATATTCTCTAACTCTCATGTCATAAAGTTGAGGAGTTTTCAAATTTCCAGTCTCTACTTTTGGGCCCCAGGTAATCATGGCAGGTCCATCGTTTGGTTCAATATATTTCCAATTTTTGGTACGTACAGACATGGTTGAAGATTCTTCTATAATCCATGGGCGATCCGTTTGATCCTTTCCGAGCCATGTGTTTAAGCGGTTCTGGCTATCTGGCGCACTTCCTTTTGGTAATTTTGCATTGATTAGAGCAGCCATTGATGCAAACCAGTCGATTTGTGATACTAAGGCGTCGGAAATTTGCGAACCGGGGATTTCTTTCGGCCAACTGACAATTGCAGGTACCGCCGTTCCTCCTTCAAATGCGCTGTATTTATTACCACGAAAAGGACCTGCAGGACTATGTCCGTTAAGCAATTCCTCAGCATGGTCATCATAACCGTCGTCAACTACCGGACCATTGTCACTAGAGAGGATAATTAATGTGTTTTCTCGTAATCCCCGTTCGTCAAGAGCTGCTATTATTTGTCCCACTGTCCAGTCAAATTGGGCAATAGCATCACCACGTACTCCCATTTTATTCTTACCTCTAAAACGTTCATGCGGAAAACGTGGTACATGTACGTCGTTTGTAGCAAAATACAAGAAAAAAGACTGGTTTTTGTACTTGTCGATAAAATCAATAGCATGTGCGGTGATGGAGTCGGCTATATTTTCATCTTTCCATAATGCTTTGCCACCACCTTTCATGTATCCTATGCGACCAATTCCGTTGACAATAGCCATGTCGTGCCCATGACTATGTTTCATATTGTACAACAGTTCCGGATGGTCTTTCCCTAATGGTTCGCCAGGGAATGGCTTTTGATAACTAACCTCAATAGGAGCAGAAGGGTCGTAGTTGGCTACTTTACCGTTTTCAATAAACACGCATGGTACGCGATCCGCTGTGGCTGCCATAATATAGGAATAATCAAATCCCAAGTCTCCCAGTGCTGTAGGTAGTGGAGCATTCCAGTCTTGCATGCCCGATTTGTCACCCAATCCTAAATGCCATTTGCCGATAGCGCCGGTGATATATCCGGAATTCTTAAAAACATCTGCCAGCGTGTAAGTTTCAGGTCGGATAATCATACCAGCATTACCTGCTGCCACACCGGTTCCCGGTACACGCCACGCATATTTTCCAGTGAGCATGGAGTAACGTGAAGGAGTACTTGTTGCCGCAGTGGCGTGCGCATTGGTGAATTGGACACCACTTTCTGCCAATTGGTTTACATGGGGAGTTTGTACGTTTTTGGCTCCATAGCATTCGAGGTCACCATATCCCAGATCATCTGCATAGATAAAAATGACGTTTGGCTGCTTTTGAGGATTTGTTTTGGTTTTGAGCTTTTCGCTTTGTGCCGGACCTGTAACCGCCAATAGGCTTGCAACTGGCGAAAGAAAAGCTAATAATGCATACTGTTTCATGGATATATTTATTTATAGGTTTTAAGGTAACTTATACCTTTGTGTCTTATTAATAAATACGTATATTTTTAGCCCAGCACTATATCAAACCCAGTTAAAACTAGTTAAAACGCAGAATGTCTCTTATGGTATCGTAATGAAGAAAATAAATAGGTTCAAATTCTTTTTTATGAATTTTAAAGCAAAGTAGATATTACGTTCTACCGCCTTCTCGCTAATGTCAAGTTGTTCTGCTATTTCTTTGTTTGTCATTTGTTGTTTCCTGCTCATGATAAAAACCTCTTGTTGTCGTGGTGGAAGTAAAGAAACTAATTTCCATATATATTCCAGTAGATCCTTAACTTCAAGCGTCTCATCAGATATAGCAATTTTCTCAGCAACCTCAAGAGCGGTAATTTTCATCGTTATCTTATTCAGACTTTTACGGAAGTAATCAAAAATTGTGTTACGAGTCATAATAAAGAGTAATCCGTCTATGTCTTTGTTTTCGTTGATTGATGCACGCGATTCCCATAATTTGATAAAGACCTCTTGTACTGCCTCTTTTATTTCCTCGTCATCATTCAGATAAATCTCTGAAAATCTGTATACTTTCCGCCAATAATGATCATATACAAAGGTAAATGAGGTTTCGTCTCCTTGTTTTAATTTTGCTAAAACAGATGTTTTCTCCATTACGTGCATAATTATAATTGTTTTGCAAAGATAAGAAAAAAAGGACTGGTTAGCGTTCTAAAGAACTGCTTTCTGATTTTTCGAAAAAAAGTTCAATGCAATGTAGGGATAGACATAAAAGTTTCGTATTTAATATTAGAGACGTTTGTTTTATAATGAAAATGAAAAATGTGAAAAAGATAGATATGAATAAGAAACTATATGAACAAATCAAAGCTTTATTAGCAGACAAACTGGATGAAAAAGAACAAAAGGAACTATTTCATCATCGAGAGTTTGAAGAAAGAATGCACCTGCAATGGAATATGGATCTACAAAAAGAACTTGACGATGAAGTAGGGCGAAAGATGTGGAAAATGGTAAGACAGAAATGTCTGGATTGCCGACAGCAGAAGAAGCATGTTTATATACCATATTGGCTATCTGTGGCTGCCGTAGCTCTTGTTCTGCTACTTGGAGCAACTTGGATGTATTTCTCCGGAAATAAGGTAAATGGGGCGAAAGATGCTTTTGTAGAAGTTGTATCAAAAGAAGGACGTCTATATATGCTGCCTGATAGTTCACGAGTTTGGATGCATCCGGGAAGTTCTATCCGTTATCCGGAGAATTTTGTTCAGAATAGAAAAGTGTGGTTGAAAGGAAATTCCCATTTTGATGTTTATAAACAGGATGGCAAACATTTTATCGTATACATTGATAGGGCTTTTGTAGAAGTAAAAGGTACTTCTTTTTTAATTAATCAGGAACAGGCAAATATTTCTAAAGTCACTTTGTTTAGTGGTAAAGTCGATTTTACGATAGTAGGTACTGAGCATACTATTGAGATGAAACCTTCGCAAGAATTGACCTTCAACGCGGAGAAGGCAAGCGTAAAAGTGGATGAAATGCAAGGAGTGAAATGGAAAGAAGGTAATTATGAATTTACAAATGTTGATTTAAGTTCATGGATTGAGATTGTAGGAAGAATATATAATGTAAAAATATCATTGGAACACGGACAGGCAACCAAGAATCTGTTAAATGGGCGTCTACGTTACAATGAGTCATTGGAAGAAGCTATTGAAAAAATGTGCTTCAGTACAGGGTGGCGATATAGAAAGGAAAATGGAGAATATATCATATTCCGTTAAAGGTATACTATAATATGTTTGTATAATTTTTTAATGTTAATCTTTTAATTATTTAGTATGGAAGAAAAGCAGCAGCATGGCAGGTGGAAGTACCTCATGTGCATTTGGTTTGGAATCTTTTGTTTCCCATTGATTGCAATAGCAGCACAGGGAGTCATAAAGGTGAAAGGGTATTTTAGTGAAGTACAAGCTATCCGTCAGATCGAAAAAAACAGTAATTATGTGTTTTTTTACGATGCAGCGGATTTGGATGAAGTAAAGCGCAAAAACATTGACTGCCAAGGTACGATTGAAAAAGTATTGTCAGTTGTATTTGAAGGGAGTAATGTTAACTATTTAGTCCGGGGAGACGAAGTTGTACTGAAAGTGAATAAACAGAGTGTACAGCAGAAAGGAGAGAAAAGAGTCGTCACAGGTGTGGTTACAGACGCCATAGACGGCGAGCCGTTGGTAGGTGTGAACATTGTTGTGAAAGGTCAGAAAAGTGGAACTATCACGGATTTGAATGGTAGATATTCTATTTCTGTGAGCGGAGACAAAGCCGTACTGGTCTTCTCGTACATCGGTTACCAGAAACGTGAAGCTCCGGTAGAAGATTTAGGGGTGGTTAATGTCACGATGTCCGGAGAACAGCAGACGTTGAACGAGGTCGTTGTTGTAGGTTCCGGAGTACAAAAGAAAGTGAGTGTGACAGGGGCTATTACAAATGTGAAAGGAGATATTTTACGAATGCCGACTTCACAATTAAGTACTTCGTTTGCCGGTAAGCTGGCAGGTGTGATTGCTACCACTAAAACAGGAGAGCCGGGTTCCGGGGCTGATTTTTATATTCGCGGTATTTCTACTTTTGGCGGGCGTACAACACCGCTTATATTATTGGACGATGTAGAAATTTCAGTATCTGATCTGAACTATGTGCCGGCGGAAAATATCGAGAGTTTCTCCATCTTAAAAGATGCTTCTGCAACTGCAATTTATGGTGCACGCGGTGCAAATGGTGTAATGATAATCTCTACAAAGGGAGGTGATTACAATATGAAGACGAAGGTTAATGTTAGTGCGGAGAACTCTTTCAATATCATGTCCGATTTTCCTGAGTTTGTAGATGGTCCCAGATATATGGAACTTTACAATGAAGCTGACCTGTCGAGAAATCCGAATAAATCGAAAGATCAATTATTGTATTCGGACAGACGGATCCAGTTGACCCGTGACGGGGTAAATCCTTATGTATATCCGAATGTGGATTGGCAGGATGTCATTTTCAAAAAGATGACAATGACGCAGCGTGCCAATATCAATGTATCGGGAGGAGGTACAAAAGTGAAGTATTATATGAGCTTGAATGTCAGCCACGATAGTGGTTTGCTGAATACGGAGAAAGCTTATTCGTGGAACAATAATATTAATATCATGAATTATACGTTCCAGAATAATATCTCCTATAAGTTGACCCCCACAACGACAATCAGGATGAATATGAATGCTCAGATCCGTCAGAACAAAGGGCCTAATATCAATAGTGCTGATTTGTTTAAAATGATTCTGACGACTACTCCGGTAACTTTCCCTGCAACTTATCCTGCGCAACCGGGTGATACGTATATCCGCTATGGATCTGATTATCAGAGTTCGGACTATCTCTATCCTAATCCTTATGCGCAGATGATGACTTCTTATAAGGAGCAGAATGCGAATACATTGAATACAGTCATTAAAGTGGAGCAGGATTTTGGGTTTGTAACAAAAGGATTGAAGGCAAATATCTGGGTAAACTTTAAAAACTGGTCCAGCAGTTCCTACAATCGTTCCATTACTCCTTATCTTTTCAGAGCTGTGGGATACAGTGAAGATAGTCCGTTGGAATATGACTTGGAACGTATTCAGGAAGGTGCAGACTATATAGCACAGTCGGATATTGCCAGAAGTTCGGATCAGACATTTGAATTTCAGGGAAATATCAGTTATAATCGTCAATTTGGTTTGCACAATGTCGGAGGTATGTTGATGTACCGGCAAAGGGAATACAGAAGTGATGTGCTTCCTAATCGTAATCAAGGAGTCTCAGGACGTTTCACATATGATTACGGACAACGTTATCTGGCTGAAATCAACTTCGGTTATAACGGTACGGAACGTCTTGCCAAGAAGAAGCGTTTCGGTTTCTTCCCGGCAATGTCTTTAGGATGGGTTATCAGTAATGAGAAGTTCTTTGAACCTTTGAAAAATGCGGTGAATAACCTGAAAGTGAGAGCCTCTTATGGATTGGTAGGTAGCGATGATCTGGCACAAGCGGGCGGAAGCTATTATTTATATATTGATAAGCTGACGGATAATAAATTGGATCAGATAAAGTGGACATTTGGAGAAAGTATGAATCACACATTGGGGGGGCCGGAGATTGCCTATTATGCAAATCTGGATGCTGTGTGGGAAAAAGCGAAGAAATTTGATATTGGCGTAGATATGACTTTGTTTGACCACTGGAATATAACAATAGACTATTTCTATGACAAACGTTACGATATATTTATGGAACGTCAGTCTTGGCCTAATTCTTTGGGTTATGGTAAAGCAAAACCTTGGGGAAATGTCGGTAAAATGGATAATAAGGGTGTGGAGTTCAGCCTTAATTATCATAAGAATTTCTCTAAAGATTTGGGGGCTAGTTTTCAGGCTAACCTGACATATAATAAAAATAAGTTGGTTTATAAAGACGAACCGGATTATCCTACTATTTGGAAGTCGGAAACAGGGAAACCATATTCCAGATTGACCGGATATATTTCGGAAGGACTGTTCCAGAGTCAGGAGGAGATAGACAACAGCCCGGAACAGATGGTAGGAAATAGCACTCCGAAGGTCGGTGATATCAAATACCGTGATTTGAATGGTGATGGAAAAATAACGGAAGACGACCAGTGTATGATTTCCAAGTACGGTTCTGTTCCACGTTTGCAATATGGTTTCGGTGGTACCGTTAATTATAAAAAATTCGACTTTGGTATTTTCTTCAGTGGTTCTGCATTGCGTTCTATTCTGATCAATGGTTTGGACCCCTTCCTTGAAGGGAATCGTATACCGAATAAGAATGTGTTGAAATTTATTGCAGATAATCACTGGTCGGTAGATAATCCGAATCCGAATGCCGAATATCCGCGTTTGGGATTGACGACCGGTGATATAGGTAATAATACGGTCAACAGTACTTATTGGTTGCGTAATGGTTCTTTCCTGCGTCTGAAGAATTTGGAAATCGGTTATAAGATTCCGTATGGGCGTATTTATGTCAGTGGTGCGAATCTGCTTCGTTTCAGTCCGTTTGATTTGTGGGATCCGGAATTGAGCAGTTGGAATAGCTATCCGTTGCAACGTACGGTCAATGTAGGTTTACAACTTAATTTCTAATAATCTAAATCATAGAAGATATGAATATTTTGAAAAATATAGTTCGAGTGGGTCTGATTGTGACTGCTCTTTCATTTAATTTAGTTTCTTGTGATTATCTGGATGTAGTTCCGCCTGAACAAGCAGGGCTACAGGATGCCACAAAGACCCGGAGAAGTACTTTAGGATTTCTGTTCACTTGTTATGCAGGACTTCAGGAAGATGATTCTCCTATTGGTCACACAAGTGCTCTTAATGGTTCCACAGATGAGTTTGCACTGCCGATAGAATGGCGGAATGATAGTGGAGCTTTTTGGGATGATTATGCATATAATTTAGTCTCGGCAGCCAATCCGGATGGACTTTGGGATAATTATTATAAGTATATTGGTCAATGCTATCTTTTTTTACGTCAAGTCGAAAATAATCCCGGTGAAACCTTATTGCAGGAATGGTTACCGGGTGAAAAAGAACAGTGGTTGGCCGAAGCTCATTTTTTAATTGCTTATTATCATTTTGCATTACTGAGAAAATACGGTCCTATACCTGTTATTACGGAATATGTACCTCAGAGTACTCCCTCTTCCGAGTTTGGTGGAAGATGTCATTATGATTATTGTGTTAACTGGATTGCATATCAACTTGATCTGGCAGCACAGAATTTGCCGCCGACCCGTGAGGGAACAGAATGGGGACGTGCTACTTCTACGATGGCTAAAGCTTTGAAAGCTCGTGTACTGATGTATGCTGCTTCTCCTCTTTGGAATGGTCAATTCCCTTTTTCTTCATGGAAGAATAAAGTGAATACTCCCGGGGATAAAGACTTTTTTGTAGGTGATGATGCTAAATATAAAGAATCTATCGGACGGGATGATTATGGCATTGAACTGGTAAGCAGCAGTTATAATGAGAAAAAATGGGAAAGAGCGATGGAGGCCTGTCAGAAGGCGTTGGATTTTGCGCTTAATGAGGGTGGATGCCGTCTTTATGGAACGGAAGCTTCTGATATGACATTGTATCAGACAGAACTGGGAAATAATGATAAGTGGTTACCTTATGTGCCGGGAAAGGAGGATAATAATATCCAGGAGAACAGAGAGTTCAAAGAAAGAGTAATGATGCTTCGTTATATGGTTGCTTCCCGCTATCCGCATAATAAGGAATTAATCTGGGGGCTAACCGGTAAGAATATTAATTCAAGAATACAGGGACGTATACCGGCGCATATATTCCAAACAGGCAATAAAACTTCTTGGGCAGGGGGATTTTCAGCTATTTCTCCGACGCTATATACCATTGAACATTTCTATACGGAAGATGGTGTGTTGCCTGAAGAGGCCGCTTCAACAGGCGATTTTGCTTCAAGAGCAGAATGGTTCCAAAAAGCAGGAATAGCAGGAAACAACAGAGAGGATATTATTAAACTTTGTGTGAACCGTGAACCGCGTTTTTACGCATGGATGGCGTTCGATGGTGGTGATTACGGTTCAAAGTTGTTGAAGGCCAGCAGTGGTGATGCAGGTTCGCCATGCGTTTTGAACATGAAGACTGCTGCAGGACATGGATACGACCTTACCAGAAGTCCGCGTAACTATAATGTTACAGGATTTATGACCCAGAAATATGTAAATCCGACAGCTCAATTTGTATTCGATGGTGGAGCTTTCCAGGCTGGAGATACCAAACCGATACCTCTTATACGTTTGGCAGAATTGTATCTGAATCTGGCGGAATGTCAGGCGAACGTAGGTGGTGCCAATCTGGCAAATGCTTTAGCCAACTTGAAGGAGGTTCGTGACCGTGCCGGTGTTCCCACGACTACTACTGTACCGGAACAGAGTAAATTAATTGAAATGATTCATAATGAGCGATTTATTGAGTTCTGGAATGAAGGCCATCGTTATCATGATGTGCGCCGTTGGGCGGAAGGTCAGAAATACTTTGGTGCTAAACGTGAGGGGTTGAACGCAATGGTGAAAGATGTACCGTTTGAAAAATTTAATGTAAGGACTACCATTGACCAGCCTTTCAGATGGAACGACCGTTTATATCTGGCTCCTATTCAGAATGCCGAAGTGTATAAAAACCCGCAAATGGTTCAGGCATACGGTTACTAATTGTATTATGAATTTAAAAAGCAAATTTATGAAGAAAAGTTTATTTATACCATTATTATGCGGATTGTCATTTGTCTATACGGCATGCGATGAATATGATGATACATATCCGAAAGAATATCATAAGATCTTGTCTTTGAAGCAAACCGGAGAAGAAAGTAAAATTCTTTATAATACCGGTCAGGATGCTTCTTTTGATATAACAATCATGAAGACCGGATGTGATCCGTCATTAACGGCTCAGGCTCAATTGACCGTATTGTCGGATGAAGCATTGAAGGAATACAATGAAAATTATACTATTTTGCCTTCAAATACCTATTCTATAGATGGCAGCGAGTTGATTTTTCAGTCCGATGAGAGATATAAAATGTCCAAAGTGGTGATGAAAACGAGTGCAATTCAAGCCTTGGTAGAACTTCCGGAAAATGCTGATAAGACTTTTGTATTGCCCATTTCACTGGTTAGTGCTACGGATTCTGTAAATTCTATGAATAATCTCTATGTCATGAAGCCTGTGATTACCACTCCGAAGCTGGAATTTAAAGTCTCTGAGGAAGAATGTGTCCAAGGGTTTATAAATAGTTCGGATCCTGTTTTATTTACTATACCTATGGGGTTAGAGATAGATAACCAATGGGATTTCACGGCTAAGGTAGAAGTTGTGAATAACGATGGAAAGGAAGGATACTTGTCTTCTAGCTCAGTAACGCTGGAAAATGACGGTCTGGTAACGTTTGAGCCGGGAAAAGAAGCTTCATTGAAGGTGTCGGTATCGGCAGGAAGCGGTGATGATTTGACAAATCTGGTTGTAGGAGGACGAGTGGCTATTAAAATTACCGAAATAGAAGGAATTAATTTTGATTTTGATAGTCGGGAGTTTAATCTGACAGTGACAGGTAAGGAATATGAGTATAATAACAAAGGGTTGGATGCTTCTATGTTGAGTTTCAATTTCCCCGATTTTGTAGGTAATACAACTGCTGCGAGTTTGTTTGATAAAGATCCTGCAACGTATGTGCAGACTCCATTCCCTAATAGGAACTTTGTTGATACCGGCGGCACTAATCCTTATCTCCAATTGCAACTTCCGGAAGGAGTTACAGATTTTGCCATCTCATGGACACAGTGTTTACAAAATGAAGTCTCTTTATTGAGAGGATTTGATGTGCTTTGGTCTGTTGATGGTACATTTGAGGATATTCCTAATGCTCGAAAGTCATATAGTGTGGCTGATTTGAGCGCGGCAGGTGCGGTTAACTTGGGAGCTTCTTTCACAACATCAGCTTGCCATTGTGATACCCCGGTTAAGTTTATACGTATAGTACAAACTTGGAATTGTGAAAGTACCACTGATGCAGGTGGAAGGTGGCAATTCCGATTGGCTGAACTTAAACTGTACGGAGTATCCATTAAATAAGATATATATCTGAAAAATAACTTTATCCGTTGGTTGGTTTGAGTATAAAAGGATTCCGGCCAACGGATTTTTTATCAGTTAAATCTAATATTATTTATTATGGTAAATTTCTTGAAGACACACTTTGGTACCATGTTGACAGTGTTATACGTCCTGTTACTTTTTACTGCTTGCAGTGACGATGAAGAGGTGATAGATCCCTTTCTAAAAACAGACTTGATTGGTGAAACAATCAATTTGGGTTCGGATGCCGTAGAGGCATTTGACGTGAAAGTAATAACGAACCGGAGAGACTGGGAAATTGCTTCTTTAGGAGTTGTTCAATGGTGTAGTTACGAAATCATTCCGGATGGAGAAAATGCTATCATTCGTTTTTCCGTTGCCGAGAATGAGGAAGCCACGCAACGTGAGACAGAATACCGGTTAACGGCACCGGGTTGCCAGCCTTTGAAAATAAAAATTGTTCAATTAGGAACAGAATATGCGATTCTTTTTGATCAGTCCACCCCTAGGAAAGTGACACAGGAGGGTGAAGAATTTTTGTTGACTGTAACTTCTAATGTCGCTAATGAACCTACGATAGAGGCTGATATGGAAGGCTGGGTTGAAATAATAGAACAACCGATAGTGACAAGAACTTTTTCAGACAAGATTTTTAAGGTTACAGTACATAAGAACATCACGTTTCAGAATCGCACGGGGCATATTAAATTTGTCTCAACTGCGTTAAAAGACCCCGTAGTTTTTACTATCATTCAGGAGAAAGCCTCCACTGAAGGTATGGGTGATACGAAATTGAAGGTAAAAAGCGCGGAACTTATAGAAGGCAATGTTTACGGCAATCAGGATGTCAGTAAAACTATTGATGGAGACTATTCGACAAATTATAGTAGTGCCTCACTAGGTTCGCCGGAAGCCAATAGAGGACATTCTATTATCATTGAATATACATTGGAACAGCCCGAAAACATAGGTTATGTTCGTTTGATGCAACGTTCGAACAATGATAAAAATTCTCTTTTTGCCAGTGGAGGTGTTTCGGTTTTGAAAGAAGGCGAAACTACTTGGAATGAGGAAATTGGTTTTGTAGCCGCACAAACGGCGGGAGCGGCTGTTGATATTAGTGTTAATAGTCTTCAAGTGAGTAAAGTGCGTGTACGTATCGATCGGATGACGCCCGGAATTGATAACGTCAATGTGGCTCTGGCCGAGTTTGAGTGTTATCAGTATTCGGATAATACAAATGACATTTTGGAAGCGCAAAAGTTCTTTACGGATGAGACTTATTCGGAATTGAAGAGTACAGTGACTTCAGAAAGCCTTAAGGAGATCAAGACCGCCGTTATTTATCAATTAGCGAAAGAGTTGCTGGAAGGGAAATACGATAAAAAATTTCGTTTTAGTACCTACCATTCTTGCAAGAGTCCTAAACTAGTGGCAGAAGAACTGACTATAGGCTCAAGAAGCATATATGATAATCCGACGGGAATCTATTTTACACAGGGAGAGCCGGTGCTGGTTTTTGTTATGTACAAAGGAGCAAGTAATACCCCGTTGAGTCTTGCCATTGCCGATTATAGGGAAGGTGGAAAGAAAAGCGTGATCTCCTTGCGAGAAGGTTTGAATGTGATTACTCCGGCAAATTCGGGCAATGGCTATATTCAATATTGGACGAGAGATGATGCCGGAGATACAGATGTCGATATTCATTTTTGTTTCGGTAAACAGATTGGCTATTGGGATGTAAGACGTGGTGATACGGATGCCACTTGGCCGGAAATATTGGAGAGGGCTAAGAGAAGTGCGGTGGATATTCCGAATGCGATGATGGATATTCTGGGACAAAGAATACACTTACAAAATACGGTGAATGCCTTTGCCAAATGTGCGCCAAACGCAATTCAGGCAGTGGTCGATATGCACGACCGTATGTTGGATTTTGAATATTTGATGATGGGACTGGTGAAAAACAACGCTGTGCCTACTAACCGCCTTTTTGGCGTCCGTTCTTGGGGAGGAAGTCCTAATTGGAACGGAGTATGTGCCAATTATCCCAACACGGAAGATGCGATGTTGGTTCCGAAGGTCTTTTATAAAAAGAATAATGTATGGGTTTTCGGACATGAGTTTGGGCATGGCAACCAGGTTGCCCAGATGAAAGGCAATGGTTGGACGGAAGTGACCAATAATCTTTACTGTTCATTTGCTCAGTATATGATGAGAAACGATCCGTTGAGTGAAGGCTATCTGAGACTGGAACATGAATCCTTCAAGCGTCCGGGAGCACGTTCGGCTTTGGCGGGCGGGCGTATAAATGCTTTCTTGAACGAAGCTTTGGTTGCCCATAAATCGTACTTCATGCAAGTGGCAACTATTTCCACCGACAAACCGGGCGTATGGGAATCTGATCCGTTTGTGAAATTAATCCCTTTATGGCAAATGACTATGTATTTTATGGCAGCGGATATAAAACCTGATTTTTGGCCTGATGTGCATTGGGCGGCTATCCATGATAATGACAAGAGTTACTCTCCGGGGCGGAGGTATGTGAATTTCATGAAACGTGCTATTGACGCTTCGGGACTGAATCTTTGCGGATTCTTCGAGGGTATGGGGCTGCTGAAAGTATTTGATAATGTGAAGGTGGATGACTACACGGTTGCTACCATAAATATAACGCAGGAAATGGTAGATGAAGTGAAAGCTTACGGAGAAGGAAAACCATTGCCTTCAGGCGGTATGCAATACATCTCGGCCAACAGCGTGGAAGCATTCAAGAGCAAAAGTAACGTAGAAGGAACATTTAATTCCGGGATTACCAAAGGAACTGATTATGTCACGGTAGACCATGCTATATGGAAGAATGTAGTTGCTTTTGAAACATATAAAGGCAAAGAACTGACTGATATTTGTATAGTCGGTACTGGTGACGTGACTAATAAGACAACTCGTGTGGATTATCCTACCGGAGCGACTCGGATTGAGGCGGTAGGTTGGGATGGAAGTCGGACTTTGGTGACCGGCAGTAGATAAAAAAGAGAAAAGCCTTCGATCAATCAGGATAATAACTTAACACATACACTAATCATATGAGCTACTGTTTTAATATTCAAGTAGAGATGCGGAAAAGCATTCTTACTTGAATATTAAAACAGAGCTCTGTTTTTAGAATACAGGCATTTGCCAGATGAACCCTACTGAAACCCGGTTGGTACTGTAATTCTCCTGTCCCAGCGCCTTGGCGCGGGAAGTGAAATCGTAGGACCGTCCTACATACGTGACGAAGAAATGCAGGTTGGTTTCCATTGGATAAAACTCGATACCGGCAAGGTATCCCCATGAAGTGCTGTAATTCCCCTTCTCTATTCCTTCGGACGCCTTCGTAACCGAAGCCGTTTCATACATACCTTTCACGAAAGCGTTCCATTTCGGCAGGAACCGGTAATTACATTTGGCAACTACGGACAGATAACCCGCATCGAATGCATTATGTCCGCCCGGACGGCCGACAATGTTCGTGATAATGCCTTTCCGGTCAATATCTTCCTTTGAATACATGAAGTCGACGAACGCGTTCCATTTGCCGAGATTCAGCTCGTTTCCCACTGCATAATAGTACATATTATGACTTTTGGCTTCGTTCATGACGGAAGCCGACCAACGGGTTTTGAATACATTATTGAAATTACCGTTCCAGTTCAGCGTGTAAACCAGCGGCATTTTGCCCGACTTCAAATCGGGGATATTCCCTTCGGCGTCTTCCGTGATTCCGTACGTACTGTCGAAAGAACTGTTGCGGCTGTTCAATATCTGTAAGTTCAGCTGCTGATCGGGCGTGATATTATAACCGACATTCAATCCCGTCATAAAATTACTCATATAATCAATCATGTCGCAGTATTGGTAGACATCAATCGGGTTCAGGTCGAACTCGAAACCACCGTATGCGGCACATTGTTTTCCGGCAAAAAGACTGAATTGGTCGTTTAACTGAATTCCGATACCGGCGTAGTCGATAGAAGTCGGCAGATTGTCAATCATGCCGTTGGCATCATTCGAGCGGTTGAGGCGCTGGCGGTAACGGTATGACAGCCAGTTGTTGATATTCCCTTTCGCTTCGATGCGGAGCTGGTGCATATTAAAATCACCTTCCTGAAATCCATCCCGGAAGTGGGCGTCAAAACTACCTTGCATATTCAGGTATAAATTGAACTTATCCGTCTTTTTCTTTACGTTCGTCAGTTCTTCGAACAGGGGAGTATCGGGGGAGAACTTGTCCTTCTTTTCCGCATTTTGCGCATACACTCCTCCTATGCTGCCCGCAAGGAGCAACATAAAAATCAAATTTTTCATAAGTCAGTCCGGTTTTTAGTATTCGTTAAAGTACTGTTGAATTAGCTTCCAGTCCGTGGTCTTGGTAAGAGCGAGCATCAACAATACGCGCGACTTTTGCGGATTCAATTCCTGTGAAGCGACAAACTGATACTTGGCATCATCCACTTCCGCGTCAAGCGTGGTAGGACCTGTCGGGACACGGGAAGAACGAACCACCAGGATACCTTTTCTACGTGCGTCGGTCAGTACCGGGAAGATATTCTTGTGGATATTTCCGTTTCCTACTCCGGCATGGATGATTCCTTTGTATCCGTGTGTCAGTAGCGGAGTCACCATATCTGCCTCGATGTTGGAGTAGCTGTATACGATACCGACTTTAGGCAATGAAGTGAGGTGAGTCACATCAAATACGGATTGAGTGGTATGTTTCTTCAATGTCACCTGGTTATAGAAAACCTGCCCGTTCAGTACATAACCCAGTGCACCGGAGTTGGGGGCCTGGAAAGTCTGTACGTCGACGGTATTCATTTTCACGGTACTTTCCGCTCCGAGGATCAGGCCGTTCATGGCAACCAGCACACCTTTATCTTTAGATTCCTTGGCGGCGGCAGTGACTACGGCATTGTAAAGATTCAACGGGCCGTCGGCGCTTAGCGCGGTAGACGGACGCATGGCACCTACCAGCACGACAGGTTTGTCACTCTTGACAGTCAGGTTCAGGAAGTAAGCAGTTTCTTCCATCGTGTCCGTTCCGTGAGTGATAACGATTCCGTCGATATCCGGACGTTTCAGCAGCTCGTTGATTTTCTTGGCAAGTGTCAGCCAGACTTCGTCGTTCATGTCCTGCGAACCGATTCTCACAATTTGCTCGCCTGTCACGTTGGCGATGTCCTTTATTTCGGGCACTGCATCAAGCAATGCGCCGATAGCAACCTGTCCTGCTGTGTAGCTGGTTCCGGTGGCGGAGCTTCCTGTACCCGCAATAGTTCCTCCGGTGGCAAGGATATGAATATTCGGTTTTGCGGCAAAAGCCATTGCAACGGTACATAGTAGTGCGACTACTACCAGACCAAATCTCTTGAATTGTTTCATAACTGAATGATGTTTAGGTTAATAATATATAGTTAGAATATTTGTATAAAGAGCAATCCCAAAGCAATCGCCACGACCGTAGACACCAGTCCGGGCATCATGAATGAATGATTCAACACATATTTACCGATTTTTGTTGTCCCCGTCCGGTCGAAATTTATGGCGGCCACTACGGTAGGGTAGTTCGGAATAAAGAAATATCCGTTTACTGCCGGGAACAGGGCAATCAGCATATAAGGCGAAATGCCCAACGCAATCCCAAGCGGCACCAATGCCCGCACGGTGGCTGCCTGGCTATATAGCAGGATGGACATCACGAACAGGGCGATACCGAACAACCACGGCATCTGACGGACAATTCCCTCAATAGAGAAAGTAAGCTGTGCCATATTCCCCTGAAGAAAAGTATCTCCCATCCAGGCGATACCGAAGATGGCGATGACAGCTTGCATCCCGGCCGGGAATACAGAACCCTGCGTTGCCTTGATACCGTCCGTCCGGGTCACTATCAGGATAATGGCGGCAGCCGATAACATGACAATTTCGATGATAGAGGACATTCCCAATGTAATTATCTCTCCGTCGATAAGGAAGCTGGGACGCATCCCTTCGAAAGAACCGAAAAGGACGATGAAGGCAGTCGCCAATATAAAAATGATAACGGAAAGCATGGCGGAACGTTTGTTCTTTACGTCTTGAATCTCCACCTTCTTGCTATTGAAGAGACCTTCTTTCAGGCGTTTCTGATATTCGGGGTCTTCCACCAGTTCTTTGCCGACTTTCATGGAGAATAATGCGCCTACCAACACTCCCACTATTGTAGCGGGAATTGTGATTTTAAGGATGTCGAACAGAGTGATGTCAAAACCGGCCAATAGTCCGAGTAACGCAACGGTAGCGGCGGAAATAGGACTTGCCGTAATAGCCTGCTGGGAAGCGATCACCGCAATGCCGAGCGGACGTTCCGGACGAATCTTGGTTTCGGTGGCGACTTCTGCAATGACCGGCAGTACGGAATAGGCCACGTGCCCCGTTCCTGCAACGAACGTGAAAAGGTAAGTCACCAACGGGCTCAACAGTGTGACGTGTGACGGGTTTTTACGGAGCAAATGTTCTGCCAGTTTCACCATATAATCCAGTCCTCCGGCGGCTTGCATACAGGAAGCTGCCGAGATAACGGCGGCAATCATCAACATGACGTCGATAGGAGGGGCGGTAGGCTGTAAACCAAAAACGAACGTGAGTATCGCCAATCCGACGCCTCCCATAACACCGAGCCCGATACCTCCCAGGCGTGCGCCAATAATAATGGCTGTCAGAACAAATGCTAATTGTAATATCATAGGTTGTTGTTTTAAGTTCGAAACAAAGATAAGTGATTTCTCTCTTTGTATTTTCTTTTTCTTGTATTAACAACAAAAAAGTTATTGAATAGTTTTTGCATATTTATTAAAACAATAACCTTTCTCGTTGGTTATATAAGTACTAACCAAAATGTTATTGTTATAAAACAACCGATATGGAACAGAATTTATCAAAAAAAACTCGTACAGAAAGCGACTTGATAGGTAGTCGTGAAGTGCCGGAAAGTGCACTGTACGGAGTGCAGACACTCCGTGGTATTGAAAACTTTCGCATCAGTAAGTTTCACTTGAATGAATATCCTCTGTTTATTCAGGCATTGGCTATTACAAAAATGGGAGCTGCCGTTGCCAATCGCGAACTGGACTTGTTGACGGAAGAACAGGCGGACGCTATCTTGAAGGCCTGTAAAGAAATACTGGAAGGGAAACATCACGACCAGTTCCCGGTAGACATGATTCAGGGAGGCGCGGGTACTACTACGAATATGAACGCCAACGAAGTGATTGCCAACCGTGCGTTGGAATTAATGGGACATCAGCGAGGGGAGTATCAATACTGTTCGCCCAACGATCATGTGAACCGTTCGCAGTCTACCAATGACGCTTATCCTACCGCCATTCACATCGGACTGTACTACACCCACCTCAAACTGGTAAAACATTTTGAGGTACTGATTGAATCTTTCCGCAAGAAAGCAACAGAATTTGCCCATGTCATCAAAATGGGGCGTACCCAACTGGAAGACGCCGTACCGATGACACTCGGACAGACTTTCAACGGCTTTGCAAGCATTCTCCGGCATGAAGTGAAGAACCTCGATTTTGCCGCACAGGATTTTCTGACAGTCAATATGGGTGCTACGGCTATTGGAACCGGAATCACCGCCGAACCGGAATATGCCGAAAAGTGTATCGCCGCTTTGCGTAAGATAACGGGACTGGATATAAAACTGGCGGATGATCTGGTGGGGGCCACCTCGGATACTTCCTGCATGGTAGGCTATTCGGCTGCGATGAGGCGTGTGGCTGTCAAGATGAATAAGATATGTAATGACTTGCGTTTGCTGGCTTCCGGCCCGCGTTGCGGATTGGGAGAAATCAATCTGCCCGCCATGCAGCCCGGCTCTTCCATTATGCCGGGAAAGGTGAATCCTGTCATTCCCGAAGTGATGAATCAGGTAGCCTACAAAGTGATAGGAAACGACCTTTGTGTGGCAATGAGCGGTGAAGCCGCCCAAATGGAACTGAACGCAATGGAGCCCGTAATGGCGCAGTGCTGTTTCGAGTCTGCCGATTTATTGATGAACGGGTTCGATACTTTGCGTACTTTATGTATCGACGGTATCACGGCGAATGAGGATAAATGCCGCAGAGATGTGCACAACAGTATCGGAGTAGTGACCGCACTGAATCCGGTAATCGGCTACAAGCATTCTACAAAAATAGCCAAAGAAGCGTTGGAAACAGGAAAGGGAGTTTATGAACTTGTCCTTGAACATGACATCCTTTCCAAAGAAGACCTGGACACTATCCTCGAACCGGAAAATATGATAAAACCGGTGAAACTGGATATTCATCCGAACCATTGATTGATATGATAGTAAGTGGAATTTGATTCAATAGGTAAGTCGCCGGGCAGATGTCATATCTGTGCCGGCGACTTTCATTATTTCTTACTTTTTCCCCTCTCGGGAATAATTGCTAACTTATCCGGCAAAATGGTTATTGCTTATCCCTCCGGAAGTAACGACCTTTGCATTATCACTTAGGAATACGGGAAAAAATATTAGTTTGTGTATTGTTTGGCCCTGATTCCAGCGAAGTAATCAACAGGGTTGCTATCGCCATGGAGACAGGCTAGGATTATACTTTCCTACGTGATTTCATGACTGTCCACTGTGAAACTATACAACTATCTTATTTCCAATTGTTTCAATGGATTGTTTTGATTCTTTGGTGGACACGAAATATCTTTTGTTTCATTTGTTGAAAAAAATCTTTATATTTGGCTATTGATTTAAATGTTTCATAACAGAGAGTTTTTGAAAGAATTTCAAAAATACATCCTATCGGTATTAAAAAATATCGGATGGATATTATTTATTAATCCTGATCATTAATATACGATGTCTATGATAGTAAAAAGTAATACATCGATAAGTCGTGGTAGAAAATCTAGTTAAAGACACCTCTGCTTCTATTAGTAAAATGCAAAAAAGATAAGCATTAATCTGACATTAGCTTTCAAGTATTTGAGTGATTTGCTGATGCTATGTTCCACTGTCTTGACACTTATGCCAAGCCTGTCGGCTATTTCCGAATAACTAAGATTTTCTTCGCGACTGAGAAGAAAGATTTCTTTTTGTCGGGGAGGTAGTGAATCTATTAGTAAAGTCAAGTATTCTTTTAATTCCGTAGCATATATATCTTCTTCAATTTCATAATAATCTTTCATTCTTGTTTCGGTATAAGCTTTAAGTACAGATATCTTATAGAAATCTTCATTAAAACTCCGTTTGAAGGAATTGAATATTATATTTCGGGCGATGATGAATAGAAATCCTTCAAAATTTTCATCTTCTTTGAGAAATTTTCTGTTTTCCCAAAGTTTAATAAAAACCTGCTGTACAATCTCTTTAGAATCATCAATAGAATTAGTGTATAATCGTGTGAAATTGTATATCATATTCCAATATTGTTGATAGAAAAAAGTAAATGCTTCATGACTATCATTTTTGAGTTTTAATATTGCTTCTTTTTCATTCATTATGAATAATATGGTTTCATTTGATGCAAAGATAAATAAATATATGGTATATAATATTCTTTTTCAATAAATAACTATATGAGGGGGGGGAGAGGACAAGTTAATTGTATTTATATAAAAGAGTAGATAATATTCATTTATAAAAAGAATGTAACATGAAAAGTTTGAAGACATCATTGGAACTTATAAAGAAGCTATTTTCGGGAAATATGAAGCCTTCGGAAAAGGCTTTGTTATCGGAAGAAGAACCGATGAAACAACTTTTGTGGGAACAGATGCAACAAAAATCTGATATTTATTTGAGGGATAAAGTGAATCCTTTAGAAATGTGGGAGCATATTATTGCATCCTGTTGGAAAGAACAGATAGTTATGAAGCGCAAAACAAGTATAGCTCGCCTTTATTACCTTTCTGCCGCTGTTGTAGCTCTTTTATTGATAAGTATGTGGATTGTAAATAATTTGACTAATTCTTATATAAAGGTAGTAGCGCCTCCTAGTCAGAAAATAGCATTAACCTTACCTGATAGTTCTAAAGTGTGGTTAAATGCAGGAAGTACCCTTCGCTACCAGAAGCGTTTCTGTAATAATCGCAAAGTGATATTAGAAGGTGAAGCATTTTTTGATGTAGAGAAAAAAACTCATTCTCCTTTTAGAGTTTATTTTAGTGATGCTTTTGTGGAAGTAAAAGGAACTGAATTTGGTATTAAATCTACTCCCGTTCAAGCAAGTATATCATTATTCTCTGGAAAAATTGATTTTGTTGCCGAAGGAAAAGAAAAAACTTCAATGAAACCTTTAGAATGTATAATTTATACATTGGAAGGACAGATAATAATGAAGAAAACTATTGATATAGAGTATGATTGGCGTTCTGACGAATATAAATTTGTGGATAAACCTTTAGAAGAACTTATTAAATTCATAAACGAATGCTATCATGTTCATTTGAAAATGAACAACTTATTAAATGAACAATATTTGTTTACAGGTAGTATTAAGAAGACAGAGACGCTTACTAATGTATTAGAAAAAATATGTCTAACTATGGAACTTTCTTATAAAATAGAGGGAGACTCAATTGTTATTTATTAATTATTTTGAGAATACTGAATATTAGAATAATCATTAAATGCTGCAGAATTTATTATGATTATTCATACCTTAAGATAAACTTTTAAAAACAGTAAAAAAAATTATTCAATATGGAAATCTTATGTCTAAAAAGATGGCATTTAAGAAATGTCTTCTTGCTATTACTATTGCTTCCAATAACGATGTATGGTAATAGTAATCAACAGAAAATCACAGTTAAGGGGAAATCTTTAACATTGCGACAAGTTATTAAAGTTATTGAGAGAAATAGTGATTATACGTTTTTCTTTAAGGCAAATGATATAGATGATTCATTAACTAAAAATATCAACTGTACAGGAACGATACAAGAAATTCTGCCAATTGCCTTAGATGGAACAAACTTGAAATATGTAATTAAAAGTAAGGAAATCATTTTAATTTCTAAAGAATCAGGACAGCAGCCTAAATTAGAAAAAAAGAACTCCCTGCAAAAACGAATTATTATTGGTACCGTAACGGATGCTGAAAACGGCGACCCTATTATTGGTGCTTCTATTATAATAAAAGGACAAAAAGAGGGGGTCATATCCGATTTAGATGGTCATTTTAGTATTTCAGTATCTGATAAGTCTCAGTTAGAGATTAGTTATATAGGATATAGAAAACAATTGGTAGATGTTGGAGATTTAGGAGTACTCCATATAAAAATGGAGTCCGACAACCAAATGTTGAATGAAGTAGTTGTTGTTGGGGCTGGTACACAGAAAAAAGTTAGTGTGACAGGATCAATTACAAGTGTCAAAGGATTAGAGTTAAAGTCTCCCAGTTCTTCTTTAACTAGTTCATTTGCCGGGAAGTTAGCAGGTGTTATTTCTATGAGTAAGAGTGGCGAACCTGGAAGTGCTTCAGAATTTTATATTCGTGGGGTCAGCACTTTTGGTGGAAGAGCGACTCCTTTAATAATGTTGGATGATGTTGAAATATCGGCAAGTGACTTAAATAATATACCTGCAGAAACCATTGAGAGTTTTTCAATTTTAAAAGATGCTTCTGCAACGGCTATTTATGGAGCACGTGGCGCCAATGGTGTAATGTTGGTAAAAACTAAAGATGGTCGAGAGAATGAAAAAACTAGTATAAATGTTACAGTAGAAAACTCATTTAATCAGCCTATGAATTTTCCGGAGTTTGTAGATGGAGCTACTTGGATGGATATGTATAATGAGGCATTAATAACACGAAACCCAAACACACAGAAAAAATATCTACAATCGCAGATTGATGCAACACGTTCCCAGCTGAATCCATACATATACCCTGATGTTAATTGGGGAGATTTAATCTTTAAAGATTTTGCTGTAAATCAACGCGCTAATTTGTCTGTTCAAGGTGGAGGAACAAAAGCTACTTACTTTATGAGTATACAGGTGAACCATGATACAGGATTATTATCATCCCCTAAAATATACTCTTTTGATAACAATATTAATAATCTAGGATTAAATTTTCAGAATAATATTGCTTATAAGGTTACTCCAACAACAAAAGTCGAACTGCGAATGAATGCACAGATTCGTCAATCAAAAGGTCCTGGTTATAGTACTGCAGATTTATTTAAGATGTGTTATACTGTAAACCCAATTTTTTTCCCAGCCTATTTCCCACAAGAGAATGGAGATGAGCATGTACGGTTTGGCAACATCTGGACAAATAATGATGTGCGTGTTAATCCTTATGCATATATGGTTAGTTCGTATAAAGAAAGTAGTGCAAACACATTGAATACCTCATTAAAATTAACTCAAAAATTAGATTTTATAACAAAAGGATTGAGTTTTAACGGATTAGTGAATTTCAAGAACTGGTCTTCATCATATTTCACTCGTGAGATTACGCCTTATTATTATGCAGTAAAAAAAGGAAGCTACGATCAGGAAAATCCGATTACTTATGAGACAGAACAACTAAAAGTTGGTACAGATTATATAAAAACGAATGATATTCAGAAATCGAGTGATTATACAATTTACATGCAGTTTGCTTTGAACTATATGCGGCAGTTGGGATTACACAATGTCGGTGGAATGTTATTATACACGCAACGTGAATATCGAAATGCCGTACTTCCTAATCGTGTTCAAGGATTTTCCGGACGTGCAACTTATGATTATGGACAACGTTATTTGGTAGAGTTTAATTTTGGGTATAATGGTTCGGAACGAATGGCCAAAGGACAACGATTTGAGTTTTTTCCAGCGGTGTCATTGGGATGGGTAGTAAGTAATGAAAAGTTCTTCGAGCCATTAACTAAATATATAGATAACTTAAAAATAAGAGGTTCCTATGGTCTGGTTGGTAGTGATGAGACTGGCCCCGGAGATGCTCCTCACTTTTTATATATTGATGATGTAGAATTGGGTAAAGGAGGGTCTTTTTCAACTGGAATAGGTGGAAAGGAGCTAACATTGTCCGGTCCTATTGTGAATCAGTACGCTGTGGCTAATGCCGGTTGGGAACGTGCAAAGAAGCTCGATTTGGGAGTTGATTTGACTTTATTTCGTAATTGGAATATAACTTTTGATTATTTTTTGGAGAACAGATATAATATTCTACTACATAGATCGGCTTGGCCGGAATCGTTAGGTTATTATTTGGCAAAGCCTTGGAGTAATTTGGGTAAGGTACGTAATAGTGGTATTGAATTCAGTACAACTTTTCGTCAAGCGATTACAAAAGATTTTAGTGTAGAAGCTCGTGGTAATTTTACTTATACGTCCAATAAATATATTAATGCAGACGATGCGTATTATGATTTGCCTTGGTTATATAAGAAAGGTAGACCGTTATCTGCTACTTTGGGATATGTGGCGGAAGGATTATTTCAGTCGCAAGAAGAAATATCTTATTCTCCGGTACAGGATTTTGGCAGTAAGCCGCAAGTGGGTGATATCAAATATAAAGATATTAATGGGGATAATATAATTGACTCCAATGATCAGATTATGATTTCGGAATATGGCAGGACTCCTCGTTTACAATATGGTTTTGGTATTAATCTTTTTTGGAAAAAAATCGATTTTGGAGCATTCTTTAATGGTTCAGCCCAGAGAGACATAATGTTAAGCGGTATCCATCCTTTTGGTGATAATGAAAATAATGTGTTTCAATTTATTGCAGATGACTATTGGTCGGAATCGAATCCAAACCCGAATGCAAAATATCCTCGCTTGGGATTGCTTGGTATAGAAACAAAAAACAATACTCAAGCTAGTACATTTTGGTTAAGAAATGGCAATTTCTTACGGTTTAAAACCTTAGAATTAGGATATACTTTCAAATATGGACGTGTTTATTTAAACTGTGATAATGTTGCAGTATTTAGTTCTTTTAAGTATTGGGATCCAGAGTTGTCATGGAATAGCTATCCTTTACAGCGAACTTTCAATATTGGGTTCCAATTACATTTTTAATGACATAATATAAGAATAGAAAATTATGAAAAAGATAGTTAGATGTATAAAGATTGCTGCTGTAGCAACAGTATTAACTTCTATAGCAATTTTGACTTCTTGTGATTTTTTAGATGTAGTTCCTCCTGAACAGGCTCAACTAAAAGATGCAACTAAAACAGAAAAATCTGTTTTAGGCTTTTTATATTCGTGTTATTCGGCATTACCTAATACTATTGATTATAATAGTGCGACGGAAAATGGCGGAGTAGACGAATATACTATTCCTCCGGAATGGGGAACACCTAGTATCGCAATGGCTACTAACAATTTCTCTACAGCTGGTTCGCCAGAGTGGAAGTGGGGAAAATATTACCGCTATATTGGACAATGTCATCTTTTTATACGTGAATTAGAGAAGACAGATGTTATTTCAGATGATAAAAAAGAACAATGGAAAGCAGAAGCTAATTTTTTGATAGCCTATTATCATTTTCTTTTGCTGCAGTTTTATGGACCAGTTCCAATTAATGATCATTACATTGACATGAATACTCCCGCAGAAGACTTTCCAGGACGTTCACATTTCGATTATGTGGTAGATTGGATTGCTAATAAATTGGATACTGATGTAATTCCCTTCTTACCTCCTACTCGTGACGGAGATGAATGGGGGCGTGCAACATCTGTAATAGCTAAAGCAATTAAAGCGCGTATGTTGGTTTATGCAGCTTCTCCGTTGTGGAATGGGAATTTTCCATATAGTGAGGGGGACTGGTGTAATAAGACATTTGAGACTCCAGGATATGGAAAGTCGCTTGTCAGTCACAGTTATGATCCAGCAAAATGGGAACGTGCAAGAACTGCCTGTTTAGATGCACTAAATGCAGCATTAGATGCTAAACATGAACTATATAATGATTTAGAATATTATGCGATTGCGGATGTTAAAAAAGAGTTACCATATATTCCAGGATTGTCTGACGAAGAAGGGGATAAAGCAGAGACAGAATTGTTTAAAAAAAGAGTGATGATGTTACGCTATATGATAAACACTCGTGCTAACCAAGGAAATCGTGAGATTATTTGGGGAAAATGGGGTGGAATGGGTAATACACCAATCGCTTCAATGCCTTTGAAAGTTGTTCGTACAGCTAATAATGGCTGGACACAAGGTTGGGGTGGAATTTCTCCCTTACTTACGACAATCACAGGTTTCTATACAAAAGATGGACAAATACCGGAAAAAGCTGCTGGTAATGATTTCTATTCTAAAGAATATTGGTATCAAAGTGCCGGGCTATCCGGGAAAAACTCTGATGAAACAACTTATAGAAAGAATATTATAAATATTAACTTGAATCGTGAACCTCGTTATTATGCGTGGATTGCATTTGATGGTGGAGATTATGGTATGAAATTGTACAATGGTGTTCCTTTGATGCTTGATATGAAAACGAGCAAAAGTCCTACTACTGTAGGTGCCCGTGGAGGACAGGGTTATGATTCTTCTTTGGATCGTCATCGCTCACTAACTGGATTTTTGTCACAGAAATTTGTATATCCGATTGTGCAAATGACGCCGACCAGTACATCTGGAAATCAAGAGAGTCCGGCTCCTATGATTCGCATGGCTGAACTATATTTGAATTTAGCGGAATGTGAAGCAGCCATTAGTGATTTGAATAACAATGATACCTACCGTACAAATGCTTTTACTCATCTCAATGAAATTCGTAAGCGTGCAGGTATACCGGAACTAACGGAAGATATGATTAGTAAAAGTGGCATGCAATTAGTTGATTGGGTTTTACATGAACGCTTTATCGAACTTTGGGGAGAGGGACACCGATATTATGATATTCGTCGCTGGGTACGAGCCGCCAATTATTTGGGTGAAAACATGCGTGAAGGGTTGAATGCTGACAAAGTGGAGAATTCTACTTTTGCAGTTTTTAATCAAGTGAAGCCGATCACTTCAATCGCATTTAAGTGGACCAGAAGGCAATATCTAGGTTCACTTTATTATCCGGAAGTTGCAAAGAATAAAAATATGGTACAAGCTCCAGGTTATTAATTAAAAAGAAGAAATAGGTATGAAAAAACTTATATATATAGCTTTGGCTATTTTGTTGATTTTCAATTCATCTTGTGAAAAATATGATGAAGTAAAGGTACCGGAATCATATCAAAAAGTACTTGTATTACAGTCATCAGGTGAATTGCCATTGACTCTTTATCGCACAGGTGAAGATAGTAAATATCCTATGTGCATAATGAAAGTAGGTAGTGGAGACGGTTTAGCTGCAAAATTTCAATTGGAAGTTGACCAGGAATGGTTAGAGCAATATAATGCAGATAATTATAAGCAATTAGTCATGTTACCATCAGAGTATTATAGTTTTGATGCTCAAAACTGGGAAATAGCTGGAAATGAAAAATATAAAATTATTGATCTTGTACTTAAGACTGTACAGATAGAAGCTTTGATGAAAGAGCATCCAGATACAGAATATGCTTTGTCTATTCAGTTGAAAAGTGATGATGCTACCATTTCTAAAACAAATAATTATGTTATATTGAAGCCATCGATTGTAATTCCTACTGTATCTTTTGAGCAAACAGGATACAATAAAAATATAATTACCCCTAATGATGCTTTGGATTTTCTAATTGAAATACCCATAAAACTGCCATTGGTTAATATGTGGACATTTGATTGTACTGTTGAAGTGGATGAAACATTGTTGGCCGAATATAATATAGCTCATAATACATCTTATAAACTTCTTCCATCATCTTCATATGAACTAGATAAAACCTGTCATTTTATACCAGGAACAGATTATGCTAATATTAAGCTACTAATAAATCGTACCAAATTACCGAATTTTGGAGATTATGTTTTACCTCTATATGTGGCAAACTGTTCACAGTCTGGTTTCAATATAGCGGAAAATGCAGTTCATTTGGCTGGCATTAGTTATTGGTTACCACAGATAGCATTATCGCTTGATATGCTTAGTGCTAATGCTACGAAACCAACGGACGGAAAGGGGTTAGCGGGATTATTTGATGGAATAGGGGCAGGTAAGCACTACCATACTGATAGAAAAATTAAAGATCCGATTGGACATTATATTGATATACATATGAATTCTCCTGTTTCAAAAATAATGTTTGATTACTTTACGCGTTTTGAAAATGGTAATGCTGCACCACTCGAAATAGTACTTTATACGAAGGCTGATGCAGATGCAGAATGGGTAAAATTGGCAACCGTCAATCAAGGGCTTCCTACAGGAGGCAATCAAGAATATCAGTCTGCTATGTTCACAGCTGAGCAACCATTCTCATATTTCCGTTTTTGTGTAACCAAAAGTAAGGCCTATGCAGACCCTGTCGGAGTAAACTCAAACTTTGTTATCGGGGAGTTAAGTCTGTTTGGTTTATAATTTAATAATTACGAATAAGTGGGCGGTGGAAGAATAGCCCACTTATTTTAACTGTTAAAAAATAGAAAGTATGAAAAGAAAATTATTATTTTTCGTTTTTATAATCATAGGATTATTGGGAAAAGCTCAGAATAAGTTTGGATTATCACATGGACCTTATTTACAGGAGGTGACCAATAATGGAGCCACATTTGTTTTTTTGACTTCAAATAACTCATTTTCTTCTGTCGAACTAAAACATATTGATAGTAATGAATCAAAATTGTATCATCATACTCAGCATGGATTAAAAGATGCGTATGATACATTCTATGCCATAAGAGTGGAACAATTACAATCGGGCGTAACGTATCAATATCGTATCCATTCCAAAGAAATACGATCGTTTGAACCTTACAAAGTGGTATATGGCGATAGTATAACCACACAATGGTATACATTCAAAACAGTGGATCTAAAATCGAAAGGAGGCTCTATTTTTATCACTAGCGATACTCATGATGATGCAAAAAGATTGGAAAAGTTTTTAGAACTATGTGATTATAAAACTTGTGATGCATTTTTTTATGGCGGAGATGTTATGAGTTATATACCAACAAAAGAGACGCCATTTAGTTCATTTATAGATAGCAGTGTCAAAATGTTCGCTACTTCCATTCCCTTCGAACTTGTGCGCGGCAATCATGAAACTAGGGGGAAACTAGCACGTTTTTTTCCTGAATTGTTCCCTAAAAAAGATGGTAAGATATACGGTTCATATCTGTTGGGCGATATAATGGTAGTAATGCTTGATTGTGGTGAAGATAAATCGGATCAACATAGTGTATATGCCGGATTGACAGACTTTGACAGTTATCGTACCGAACAAGCGGAATGGCTGAAGAAACTGGTTAAAACAAAGGAATATCGGAAGGCGAAATATCGAATTGTTATTTCTCATTTTCCATTAGTTGTTGATGAGAGGTTCAAATTAGAAAAGATTTGGGAAGGCTGGTATGACGCAAGTGCCAAATTCCTTCCTATATTAAATAAGGCAAAGGTTGATTTGTTAGTTTCAGGGCATACTCATCGTTTTTTATATCATGATATAAGTAAATCCAATAACTTTCCAATATTGGAACAGGGAGCTATTTGTGCTACTAGACTGGATATTGCAAACGGACGTATTAAAATTAAAGTGATAGATTATGAAGGAAAAGTATTATTGGAACGGACCTTATAATCCATCGCATATTACAGCATTTTACCAAAAAAGATGCTATGTTTGCACTCAAAAAAAAATCTTATTTTATTTATTTGCCTTTTGTCGGGACTTTCTGTTCCGTGTGCATGTGGTAGTGATGAAGAACTATTGTAAAACCTATCTTAGAAGTACAGAAATCTATCGGTTTTAAGAAAGAAGTCGGAGAAGTAAATGTTCCGGTTAAATCAAATAGAGATTGGAATGTGTCGGTAAGTGAAGGAAAAAAATGGATAGTTCTGAACCCTATGCGGTTCAGTCAGTTGGAGAATGTATCAAAATGTCTCCTATTTGAAAAGCTGACATTATCTAGTATTTACTCTAATAATTTATCTCTTAGAAATATTGGTGTATTATTGTAATTGTTTAAATAATGATATCCCTAAAATAAGAAAATATAAGGCAACTGGGTTATTACGAGCTAGTTGCCTTTTTGTGCTATTTAGCATTCCCATGCTCTGCTTTCTTTCTCGGAACTGGTCCGACAGATGCATTTGAAGACCTCTCCTTTGGGGCGTAAAAGTTATTTCTCTCCTGAGGACAAAATAACCTTGATGATCCTTAAGCCCTACACTAACTTTCCAGATTCACAACTGATTGAATATTTAAAAAGATAGAAGACTGGGGATTTTACCGAAAAAAAATAAGAGAAAAGTGCACGCAAAGTAGAACTTTTCTCTTAATTTATAAGAAGAAGGATATTTACTGAATATCCCTAATTATTTCTAACTTTTCCCCTCTCGGGAATAATTGCTAACTTATCCGGCAAAATGGTTATTGCTTATCCCTCCGGAAGTAACGACCTTTGCATTATCATTTAAAGATGAACCTGGCAAGGTCTAATCAGAACCAATTAAAAGTATATAGATATGAATGCATTTGATGTTATTATTATCGGTTTCGGTAAGGGCGGAAAGACCCTTGCGGCAGAGTTTGCAAAGCGTGGGCAGAAGGTTGCCATTATTGAACGTTCGGACAAGATGTACGGGGGAACGTGTATTAATATAGGGTGTATTCCCACAAAGACATTGGTGCATCAGGCAAAAATGGCTTCGGCTCTGAAGGACGCCACATTTGAAGAAAGAAGTGAGTTCTACCGGAATGCTGTCTCTGTGAAGGAGTCCGTGACAAGTGCATTGCGAAACAAGAATTACCATAATCTGGCGGATAACCCCAATGTGACCGTCTATACAGGCATAGGTTCTTTTGTTTCCACCGATGTGGTTGCTGTCCGCACGGCTACGGAAGAAATACGGTTGACATCAAAGCAGATCATTATCAATACGGGAGCGGAAACGGTGATTCCTCCTATTGAGGGAGTTGCGGGTAATCCGTTTGTCTATACCAGCACCTCGATTATGGAACTGGCCGACCTTCCCCGTCGTCTGGTCATTATCGGCGGCGGTTATATCGGTTTGGAGTTTGCGTCTATGTATGCTTCGTTCGGTTCGCAGGTGACGGTGCTCGAAAGTTATCCGGAACTGATAGCTCGTGAGGACCGCGATATTGCTGCAAGCGTAAAAGAGACATTGGAGAAGAAAGGTATTGTTTTCCGGATGAACGCCAAGGTGCAGTCGGTGAATCGTGTTGAAGATAAAGCAATCGTCACTTTCGCCGATTCGCAGACTAACGAGGTGTTTGTGCTTGAAGCCGACGCGGTGTTGCTGGCCACCGGACGGCGGCCTAACACGAAAGACTTGAATCTGGAAGTGGCCGGAGTAGAGGTGGATGTACGTGGAGCTATCATTGTCGATGAATACCTGAAAACGACTAATCCGAATATACGCGCCGTAGGCGATGTGAAAGGCGGATTGCAATTTACTTATATCTCATTGGATGATTACCGGATTGTCCGTGAAGACTTATTCGGCGATAAAGAACGGCGGACGGGCGACCGTAATCCGGTCAGTTACTCTGTCTTTATCGACCCGCCATTGTCCCGTATCGGTCTGAATGAAGAGGAAGCCCGCCGGCAGAATCGGGATATTATTGTGAAGAAGTTACCCGTTATGGCAATACCGAGAGCCAAGACATTGGGAGAAACGGACGGCCTGTTGAAAGCTATCATTGATAAGAATACGGGAAAAATATTAGGCTGTGTATTGTTTGCCCCCGATTCCGGTGAGGTAATCAACACGGTTGCTGTCGCCATGAAGACAGGGCAGGATTATACTTTTCTGCGTGATTTCATCTTTACTCACCCCAGTATGAGTGAAGCATTAAATGATTTGTTCTCATAATAGCAAAAGGCTATCTAAAAATCGGTAGTAACTCCATTCTCCTCCTTCGGGAAGGAGGAGTCCCCGTAGGGGGAGGTGGTAGGTGAATGCGTAAGTTGGTTATTATCAGCATTGTATGTCCACCTACCACCCCGGCTTTCAGCCACCCCTCCTTCTCGGAGGTTGTGTAAAAAGTAAGAATCAAGTGTTCTTTGACATATTGTATAAAAAGGATTTTATATCTTTGCTCTGCTAACAATAGGATTAATTTTATGGGCTATATTCAACCTTTTGATCGTAATCAACTGACTC
>CEAQ01012167.1_pt1 | contig 45821 bp, 36 predicted proteins | sample 557611 | NCBI WGS metagenome assembly CEAQ01 (sample SAMEA3182097, study PRJEB8094) | gut metagenome | biome: human; feature: gut; material: Stool; isolation source: human stools | place: Canada | collected 2012-05-15
GATGCGCATTATGTGTCGTCGCGGCTTCGAAATGGACTTTGCTGAACTGTTGCTGGAAGACTACAAAGCCTCCCTGAAATATCTCAGCGACCACCCGAAACTGCAGGGTATTGCCCAGCAGAACAGCTTTAAACATACCTGATAACGTTTAACGGTAACGGTGTCCCGAAACGAACCCGTTTCGGGACAATTTCCAAAGTCTGTTCACTGGCATTAGCAACGGAAAATATTGTTCTGAATACGCTTCAGAACAAAACAGGTGCGGTTCCGACAGGAATACCGTTTTAGGGGGATAATATGGCTACATCAGTACAGACAGGTAAAGCTAAGCAGCTCACATTACTCGGATTCTTTGCCATAACGGCATCGATGGTAATGGCTGTTTATGAATACCCTACCTTCGCAACATCGGGCTTTTCATTAGTCTTCTTCCTGCTATTAGGCGGGATTTTATGGTTTATTCCCGTGGGACTTTGTGCTGCGGAAATGGCCACCGTCGACGGCTGGGAAGAAGGTGGTGTCTTCGCCTGGGTATCAAATACTCTGGGGCCGAGGTGGGGATTTGCAGCGATCTCATTTGGCTATCTGCAAATCGCCATTGGTTTTATTCCGATGCTCTATTTCGTGTTAGGGGCACTCTCCTACATCCTGAAATGGCCAGCGCTGAATGAAGACCCCATTACCAAAACTATTGCAGCACTCATCATTCTTTGGGCGCTGGCATTAACGCAGTTTGGTGGCACGAAATACACGGCGCGAATTGCTAAAGTTGGCTTCTTCGCCGGTATCCTGTTACCTGCATTTATTTTGATCGCATTAGCGGCTATTTATCTGCACTCCGGTGCCCCCGTTGCTATCGAAATGGATTCGAAGACCTTCTTCCCTGACTTCTCTAAAGTGGGCACCCTGGTTGTATTTGTTGCCTTCATTTTGAGTTATATGGGCGTTGAAGCTTCCGCAACCCACGTCAATGAAATGAGCAATCCAGGGCGCGACTATCCACTGGCTATGTTACTGCTGATGGTGGCGGCAATCTGCTTAAGCTCTGTTGGCGGTTTGTCTATTGCGATGGTCATTCCGGGTAATGAAATCAACCTCTCCGCAGGTGTAATGCAAACCTTTACCGTTCTGATGTCCCATGTGGCACCGGAAATTGAGTGGACGGTTCGCGTGATCTCCGCACTGCTGTTGCTGGGTGTTCTGGCGGAAATCGCCTCCTGGATTGTTGGTCCTTCTCGCGGGATGTATGTCACAGCGCAGAAAAACCTGCTGCCAGCAGCATTCGCTAAAATGAACAAAAATGGCGTACCGGTAACGCTGGTCATTTCGCAGCTGGTGATTACTTCTATCGCGTTGATCATCCTCACCAATACCGGTGGCGGTAACAACATGTCCTTCCTGATCGCACTGGCGCTGACGGTGGTGATTTATCTGTGTGCTTATTTCATGCTGTTTATTGGCTACATTGTGTTGGTTCTTAAACATCCTGACTTAAAACGCACATTTAATATCCCTGGTGGTAAAGGGGTGAAACTGGTCGTGGCTGTTGTCGGTCTGCTGACTTCAATTATGGCGTTTATTGTTTCCTTCCTGCCGCCGGATAACATCCAGGGTGACTCTACCGATATGTATGTTGAATTACTGGTCGTTAGTTTCCTGGTGGTACTTGCCCTGCCCTTTATTCTCTATGCTGTTCATGATCGTAAAGGCAAAGGGAATACCGGCGTCACTCTGGAGCCAATCAACAGTCAGAACGCACCAAAAGGTCACTTCTTCCTGCACCCGCGTGCACGTTCACCACACTATATTGTGATGAATGACAAGAAACACTAACCATGTCTGAATGGTTATAAGATAAGGGAGCGATAATTCATCGCTCCCTTTTTCGTGCTTGCTGTCGTATTGACTTAACCGGGATAAGTACGAGAATGAGCGCACATCTGTTTACCGGAAACCAGCACATATGGATATCTGCTCCCGAAACGAGAAATTAGCGATTAGAAGACCAGCGATACTGGTTGCACTGGCACTTTTACTGTGTAGTTGTAAAAACACGCCTCCAGAGTCCATGGTGACACCACCAGCGGGTTCAAAGCCACCAGCCACGACGCAACAATCGTCACAACCGATGCGTGGCATCTGGCTGGCCACGGTGTCTCGCCTCGACTGGCCACCGGTTTCCTCGGTTAACATTAGTAACCCCACCAGCCGGGCCCGTGTACAACAACAGGCGATGATCGACAAACTGGATCATCTGCAACGTCTCGGCATAAACACGGTCTTTTTCCAGGTCAAGCCGGACGGTACCGCCCTGTGGCCATCAAAAATTTTGCCGTGGTCCGATCTTATGACCGGAAAGATTGGTGAAAATCCAGGTTACGATCCGCTGCAATTCATGCTCGACGAAGCCCACAAGCGTGGGATGAAAGTACACGCATGGTTTAACCCCTATCGCGTATCGGTTAATACGAAGCCCGGTACTATCAGGGAACTGAATAGCACTCTGGCTCAACAACCAGCGAGCGTCTATGTGCAACACCGCGACTGGATCAGAACGTCCGGCGATCGCTTTGTCCTCGACCCGGGCATCCCTGAAGTTCAGGACTGGATCACATCAATAGTCGCGGAAGTGGTTTCCCGCTATCCGGTAGATGGCGTGCAGTTTGACGACTATTTCTATACTGAGTCACCGGGTTCACGGCTAAATGATAACGAAACGTACCGCAAATACGGAGGCGCATTTGCGTCAAAAGCAGACTGGCGGCGCAACAATACTCAGCAGTTAATTGCGAAGGTATCGCACACCATTAAAAGCATTAAGCCGGAAGTCGAATTTGGCGTTAGCCCGGCAGGCGTGTGGCGTAACCGATCACACGATCCGCTCGGTTCCGATACCCGAGGCGCGGCAGCCTATGACGAATCCTACGCTGACACCCGTCGATGGGTGGAACAAGGATTGCTGGATTACATTGCTCCCCAAATTTACTGGCCGTTCTCACGGAGTGCCGCACGTTATGACGTTTTGGCAAAATGGTGGGCGGATGTCGTTAAACCGACCAGGACCCGCCTGTATATCGGTATCGCCTTCTATAAAGTGGGTGAACCTTCAAAAATAGAGCCAGACTGGATGATTAACGGCGGCGTACCGGAACTGAAAAAGCAGCTCGATCTTAACGATGCCGTGCCAGAAATTAGCGGCACAATCTTGTTCCGTGAGGACTATCTGAATAAGCCACAGACTCAACAAGCGGTCAGCTATCTGCAAAGTCGTTGGGGCAGTTAAACTCCCATTCTTACTTTGTAACAAGCCGGTGCTTTTCCCCCGGCTTGTTACCCTCTTGAAATATCCCACTAGTAATCATGCTTACTTAAGTCAAATTAACTACGCAATTAACCACACTTAGTTAAACAGTCATAAATCCCCTAATAAAAATGTATGAATATGAAAAAACATACGATATTCGCTGTCACCGAAAAATAATTACGATGGGCTATACTCTTCTGAAGAACAGTAGCGTAGATTGAAACTGTCCTAAGTCGCTTATTTGTTTTCAGTATATCTTCATATTTCAGGAGAATATGGTGCAGTTAGTCGACCTCGCACGTTGCGTTTCGTTTTGATTCCGTCTGCTTTCCCAGCCTTATAAGGGTGTGAATTATGGAGATGTATTTTAAAAGAATGAAAGATGAGTGGACCGGGCTTGTCGAACAAGCAGATCCGCTCATTCGTGCTAAAGCCGCGGAAATTGCCGTTGCGCATGCCCATTATCTGAGTATTGAGTTTTACCGAATTGTCCGTATCGACCCGCATGCCGAAGAATTCTTGAGTAATGAACAAGTTGAGCGGCAGTTGAAAAGTGCGATGGAACGCTGGATTATTAACGTGCTTTCTGCCCAGGTTGACGATGTCGAAAGGCTAATACAAATCCAGCATACCGTCGCGGAAGTGCATGCCCGCATAGGAATTCCGGTAGAAATTGTCGAGATGGGGTTTCGGGTGCTGAAAAAAATCCTCTATCCAGTCATCTTCTCTTCGGATTATTCCGCCGCAGAAAAACTTCAGGTCTACCATTTCTCTATTAACAGTATTGATATCGCTATGGAAGTGATGACCCGCGCGTTTACCTTTAGTGACAGTAGTGCCTCAAAGGAAGATGAAAACTATCGTATCTTCTCGTTACTGGAAAATGCCGAAGAAGAAAAAGAACGGCAAATAGCCTCATTACTTTCATGGGAAATAGATATTATCTATAAAGTCCTGCTGGATTCTGATTTAGGCAGTAGTTTGCCTTTAAGCCAGGCTGATTTTGGCCTGTGGTTTAACCATAAAGGTCGACATTATTTTAGCGGCATAGCCGAAGTGGGCCATATCTCCCGTCTGATTCAGGATTTCGACGGTATTTTCAATCAAACCATGCGTAACACCAGGAATTTGAATAACAGAAGTCTTCGGGTGAAGTTTCTATTACAGATAAGAAATACTGTATCGCAGATTATTACCTTGCTGCGTGAATTGTTTGAAGAAGTATCGCGCCACGAAGTCGGTATGGATGTCCTGACGAAATTACTTAACCGCCGTTTCCTACCGACGATCTTCAAACGCGAAATTGCCCATGCCAACCGGACCGGTACACCGCTGTCAGTGCTGATTATTGACGTTGATAAATTCAAAGAGATCAACGATACGTGGGGCCATAACACTGGCGATGAAATTCTGCGTAAAGTCTCTCAGGCCTTTTATGACAACGTCCGCAGTAGTGATTATGTTTTCCGCTACGGGGGCGATGAATTTATCATTGTTTTGACTGAAGCATCTGAAAACGAAACGTTACGTACCGCAGAACGTATTCGCAGTCGGGTAGAGAAAACCAAACTGAAAGCCGCGAACGGCGAAGATATTGCCCTCTCACTTTCCATCGGTGCCGCCATGTTTAATGGTCATCCTGACTATGAGCGCCTCATTCAAATAGCCGATGAAGCTCTGTATATCGCCAAAAGACGAGGTAGAAACCGTGTTGAACTCTGGAAAGCCAGTCTTTAGATGCGCCAGGATGCAGAGGTAATCATGAAGCTAACCGATGCGGATAATGCCGCCGATGGCATTTTTTTCCCCGCCCTTGAGCAAAATATGATGGGCGCGGTGTTAATTAACGAAAATGATGAAGTGATGTTTTTCAACCCCGCCGCAGAGAAGCTCTGGGGGTACAAACGTGAAGAAGTCATTGGCAATAACATTGATATGCTGATTCCACGGGATTTGCGTCCCGCGCATCCTGAATACATCCGTCACAACCGTGAAGGCGGTAAAGCGCGCGTCGAGGGGATGAGTCGGGAGCTGCAGCTGGAGAAAAAAGACGGCAGTAAAATCTGGACCCGTTTTGCGCTATCGAAAGTGAGCGCCGAGGGTAAAATTTATTACCTGGCGCTGGTACGGGATGCCAGCGTAGAAATGGCGCAAAAAGAACAGACCCGACAATTGATTATTGCCGTTGACCATCTCGACCGACCGGTGATTGTCCTCGATCCGGAACGCCATATTGTGCAGTGCAATCGCGCATTTACCGAAATGTTTGGTTACTGCATTAGCGAAGCCAGCGGTATGCAGCCCGATTCACTCCTGAACATTCCTGAATTCCCTGCCGATAACCGCATTCGTTTACAACAGTTGCTTTGGAAAACCGCCCGCGATCAGGACGAATTTCTGCTATTGACGCGCACCGGTGAAAAAATCTGGATTAAAGCCTCTATCAGCCCGGTTTATGACGTGCTCGCGCATCTGCAGAACCTGGTAATGACCTTCTCGGATATCACCGAAGAACGGCAAATCCGCCAGCTTGAAGGCAATATTCTCGCCGCCATGTGCAGCAGCCCGCCATTTCATGAAATGGGGGAAATCATTTGTCGTAACATCGAATCTGTACTCAACGAATCGCATGTTTCGCTGTTCGCGCTGCGCAACGGGATGCCGATACACTGGGCGTCATCTTCGCACGGTGCAGAAGTTCAAAATGCGCAAAGCTGGTCAGCGACCATTCGTCAGCGTGATGGTGCGCCTGCGGGGATCCTGCAAATTAAAACCTCGTCAGGAGCAGAAACCAGCGCCTTTATCGAACGCGTGGCAGATATCAGCCAGCATATGGCCGCGCTGGCGCTGGAACAGGAAAAAAGCCGTCAGCATATTGAACAACTCATCCAATTTGATCCGATGACCGGTCTGCCAAATCGCAATAACCTGCACAATTACCTCGATGACCTGGTCGACAAAGCCGTCTCTCCGGTGGTCTATCTCATCAGTGTTGACCATATTCAGGATGTGATTGATAGCCTTGGCTATGCGTGGGCCGATCAGGCATTGCTGGAAGTGGTCAATCGCTTTCGTGAAAAACTCAAACCGGATCAATATCTCTGTCGTATCGAAGGTACGCAGTTTGTCCTCGTGAGCCTGGAAAACGACGTCAGTAACATTACGCAAATCGCCGATGAGCTACGGAATGTGGTCAGCAAGCCGATAATGATTGACGATAAGCCATTCCCGCTCACCTTGAGCATTGGCATCAGCTACGACGTGGGTAAAAACCGCGATTACCTGCTCTCCACTGCTCACAATGCAATGGATTTTATTCGCAAAAATGGCGGTAACGGCTGGCAGTTCTTCAGCCCGGCGATGAACGAAATGGTAAAAGAGCGTTTGGTTTTAGGCGCGGCGCTGAAAGAAGCAATTAGCAATAACCAACTGAAACTGGTTTACCAGCCGCAAATCTTCGCAGAAACGGGTGAACTGTACGGCATCGAAGCCCTTGCTCGCTGGCACGATCCCCTGCATGGTCATGTGCCCCCTTCACGGTTTATTCCTCTCGCAGAAGAGATCGGTGAAATCGAAAATATTGGGCGCTGGGTCATCGCGGAAGCTTGCCGTCAGTTAGCAGAATGGCGTAGCCAGAATATTCATATCCCGGCGTTATCCGTTAACTTGTCGGCGCTGCACTTTCGCAGTAATCAACTGCCTAATCAGGTGTCTGATGCAATGCACGCCTGGGGTATTGACGGCCACCAGCTGACGGTGGAAATCACGGAAAGCATGATGATGGAACACGATACCGAAATCTTTAAGCGCATTCAGATCCTGCGCGATATGGGCGTGGGTTTATCGGTAGATGATTTTGGCACGGGCTTTTCCGGATTATCCCGCTTAGTCAGTCTTCCGGTAACGGAAATCAAAATTGACAAAAGTTTTGTCGATCGTTGTCTGACCGAAAAACGCATCCTTGCCTTACTTGAAGCCATTACCAGCATTGGGCAAAGCCTTAATTTAACCGTCGTGGCGGAAGGCGTCGAAACCAAAGAGCAATTTGAGATGCTACGCAAGATCCACTGTCGCGTTATTCAGGGATATTTCTTTTCCCGCCCCCTGCCCGCCGAAGAAATTCCAGGCTGGATGAGCAGTGTGTTACCGCTGAAAATCTGACAAATTCCTCTCGCCCGCACTCGCGGGTTTTCCTTTAAAGTGACGCTGTCACTTAAATACTGTGATTTCAGCTACGATTCCGGGAGATTCCTTCCTTAACTTCCCCTCTTGCACCAAAACTGCACTACGCTGCACAAATGTTGATCAAAAGTTAAAAAATATAACTTTAAGCCAGCATTCTGGCGCTTATCCCGGCATGGCATGAGATCTGCATAAGCGGAAAGCGCAGCAATTTTTGTCTTATACAGGAACCGTTTATGTCGGATACCACCGAACTGGTTGATTTAGCCGTGATCTTCCCTGATCTGGAGATCGAACTGAAATACGCCTGCGCTGATAACATCACAGGCAAAGCTATTTATCAGCAAGCGCGTTGTCTGTTACACAAGGATGCGATTACTGCGCTGGCGAAAAGTATCAGTATCGCCCAGCTGTCAGGCTTACAACTGGTGATTTACGATGCGTATCGCCCACAACAAGCACAGGCGATGTTGTGGCAAACCTGCCCAGACCCGCAATATGTTGTTGATGTGACGGTCGGTTCTAATCACAGCCGTGGCACGGCGATCGACCTGACGCTTCGTGATGAGCACGGGAACATCCTGGATATGGGTGCAGAGTTCGATGAAATGCACGAACGTTCCCATGCTTATCACCCTTCCGTCCCGCCCGCCGCTCAGCGCAATCGGCTGTTGCTGAATGCGATTATGACTGGCGGTGGCTTTGTCGGTATCCCGAGCGAATGGTGGCACTTCGAATTACCCCAGGCAGCGAGTTACCCACTACTCGCTGATCAATTCACCTGTTTTATATCCCCTGGCACACAGCACGCCAGTTAATCAGGAAACTGTCATGAAGAGATCGATTTTGTTTCGTCCTACATTGCTCGCGATCGTCCTTGCCACAACAATGCCGGTTGCGCACGCCGCCGTACCGAAAGATATGCTGGTGATCGGTAAAGCTGCCGACCCACAAACCCTCGACCCAGCGGTGACAATTGATAATAACGACTGGACAGTGACCTACCCGTCTTATCAGCGACTGGTTCAGTACAAAACGGACGGTGATAAAGGCTCAACCGACGTTGAAGGCGATCTGGCGAGTAGCTGGAAAGCGTCTGACGATCAAAAAGAGTGGACATTCACCCTGAAGGATAATGCTAAATTTGCCGATGGCACTCCTGTCACTGCCGAAGCAGTAAAACTCTCTTTTGAGCGGTTACTAAAAATCGGCCAGGGGCCAGCAGAAGCATTTCCCAAAGATTTAAAGATTGATGCTCCCGACGAACATACAGTGAGGTTTACCCTTAGCCAGCCATTCGCACCGTTCCTCTACACGCTGGCGAATGACGGTGCATCCATTATCAATCCGGCGGTCTTAAAGGAGCATGCGGCGGATGATGCACGTGGTTTCCTCGCGCAAAATACCGCTGGCTCCGGACCGTTTATGCTGAAAAGCTGGCAAAAAGGTCAGCAATTAGTTCTGGTGCCAAATCCGCATTACCCCGGCAATAAACCGAATTTCAAACGGGTATCGGTAAAAATTATCGGTGAAAGTGCTTCCCGTCGCCTGCAGCTCTCCCGTGGCGACATTGACATTGCCGATGCGCTGCCGGTGGATCAACTCAACGCACTGAAGCAGGAAAACAAAGTCAATGTGGCAGAGTATCCGTCACTGCGCGTCACCTATCTGTATCTGAATAACAGCAAAGCGCCACTTAATCAGGCGGATCTGCGTCGGGCCATTTCCTGGTCTACCGATTATCAGGGTATGGTTAACGGCATTCTGAGTGGTAACGGAAAACAAATGCGCGGCCCGATTCCGGAAGGCATGTGGGGATACGATGCGACGGCAATGCAATACAACCATGACGAAACGAAAGCCAAAGCCGAATGGGATAAAGTGACGAGCAAACCCACCAGCCTGACGTTTCTCTATTCTGATAATGATCCGAACTGGGAGCCTATTGCTCTGGCGACACAATCCAGTCTCAACAAGCTGGGCATCAACGTGAAGCTGGAAAAGCTGGCGAACGCCACCATGCGCGACAGAGTGGGAAAAGGTGATTATGACATTGCGATTGGCAACTGGAGTCCGGATTTTGCCGACCCGTATATGTTTATGAATTACTGGTTTGAGTCAGACAAAAAAGGTCTGCCGGGTAACCGCTCGTTCTATGAAAACAGTGAGGTCGATAAGTTACTGCGCAATGCGCTAGCGACCACCGACCAGACGCAGCGTACTCGGGACTACCAGCAGGCACAGAAAATCGTCATTGATGACGCTGCTTATGTGTACCTGTTCCAGAAAAACTACCAACTGGCGATGAACAAAGAGGTGAAAGGTTTTGTGTTCAATCCCATGCTGGAACAGGTCTTCAATATCAATACCATGAGTAAATAACGTGACCTTCTGGAGTATTTTACGCCAACGCTGCTGGGGGCTGGTGCTCGTGGTGGCGGGCGTCTGTGTGATAACGTTTATTATCTCGCACCTGATCCCCGGCGATCCGGCGCGGTTACTGGCGGGTGACCGCGCCAGCGATGCTATCGTGGATAATATTCGCCAGCAACTGGGACTGGACCAGCCACTGTACGTACAGTTTTACCGCTACGTCAGCGACCTGTTTCAGGGTGACCTGGGAACATCCATTCGTACCGGGCGTCCGGTGCTGGAAGAGTTGCGTATATTTTTCCCGGCGACGCTGGAACTGGCTTTTTGTGCCCTGCTGCTGGCACTCCTGATTGGCATCCCGCTGGGCATACTCTCTGCAGTCTGGCGAAATCGCTGGCTGGATCATCTGGTGCGAATAATGGCCATTACCGGAATCTCCACACCTGCGTTCTGGCTTGGGCTGGGCGTCATTGTGCTGTTTTATGGTCATCTGCAAATTCTTCCCGGCGGCGGAAGGCTTGATGACTGGCTGGATCCACCAACGCACGTTACCGGCTTTTATCTGCTCGATGCGCTGCTTGAAGGCAACGGTGAAGTCTTCTTCAATGCGCTGCAACATCTCATCTTACCGGCATTAACGCTGGCGTTCGTTCACCTGGGAATTGTCGCTCGCCAGATCCGCTCAGCTATGCTGGAACAATTGAGTGAAGATTACATTCGTACCGCCCGGGCCAGCGGCTTGCCCGGCTGGTATATCGTTTTATGTTATGCGCTACCCAATGCGTTGATCCCCTCGATTACCGTATTGGGTCTGGCGCTGGGCGATTTGTTGTATGGCGCAGTGCTCACCGAAACCGTTTTTGCCTGGCCCGGAATGGGGGCATGGGTAGTGACATCAATACAGGCGCTCGACTTCCCTGCGGTGATGGGATTTGCCGTCGTGGTTTCGTTTGCTTATGTGCTGGTCAACCTGGTGGTGGATTTGCTCTATTTGTGGATTGATCCGCGTATCGGACGTGGAGGTGGTGAATGATGCTAAGCGAGGAAACGTCAGCCGTGCGCCCACCAAAACAAACGCGATTTAACGGTGCAAAACTGGTATGGATGCTGAAAGGCAGCCCGCTTACCGTGACCGGCGCAGTCATCATTGTATTAATGCTACTGATGATGATTTTTTCACCGTGGCTGGCGACGCATGATCCCAACGCCATTGATTTAACCGCCCGCCTTTTGCCGCCTTCTGCGGCGCACTGGTTTGGCACCGATGAAGTGGGACGCGATCTGTTTAGCCGCGTACTGGTCGGCAGTCAGCAATCAATTCTCGCCGGATTAGTGGTGGTCGCCATTGCAGGTATGATGGGGTCGCTACTCGGGTGTCTATCCGGTGTGCTTGGCGGACGCGCAGACGCGATTATCATGCGCATCATGGACATTATGCTGTCGATTCCTTCGCTGGTGCTGACAATGGCACTGGCAGCCGCTCTCGGGCCGAGTTTGTTTAACGCCATGCTGGCGATTGCTATTGTGCGAATTCCCTTTTATGTGCGCCTGGCGCGGGGGCAAACATTAGTTGTTCGCCAGTATACCTATGTTCAGGCGGCGAAAACCTTTGGTGCGTCGCGTTGGCATCTGATCAACTGGCATATTTTACGTAACTCCCTGCCGCCGCTGATTGTGCAGGCATCGCTGGATATCGGTAGCGCGATTTTAATGGCCGCCACGTTGGGATTTATTGGCCTGGGTGCTCAACAACCAAGTGCTGAATGGGGGGCGATGGTGGCGAATGGTCGCAACTATGTGCTCGATCAATGGTGGTATTGCGCATTTCCGGGGGCAGCGATTTTGCTTACCGCCGTCGGGTTTAATCTCTTTGGTGATGGTATTCGCGATCTGCTTGACCCGAAAGCAGGAGGAAAGCAGTCATGACCCAACCCGTTCTGGACATTCAACAACTGCATTTGAGTTTCCCCGGTTTTAACGGTGATGTTCACGCGCTCAACAATGTGTCATTGAAAATCAACCGCGGTGAAATTGTCGGTCTGGTGGGAGAATCCGGCTCGGGTAAATCAGTCACTGCAATGTTGATTATGCGTCTGTTACCGACGGGCAGTTATTGCGTACATCGGGGACATATTTCACTGCTGGGAGAAGATGCTCTTAACGCTCGGGAAAAACAGCTTCGTCAGTGGCGCGGCGCACGAGTGGCGATGATCTTTCAGGAACCGATGACCGCCCTTAATCCGACACGTCGAATAGGTCTTCAGATGATGGACGTGATCCGCCATCATCAACCAAAAAGTCGTCGGGAAGCCAGAGCTAAAGCGATTGCCCTGCTGGAAGAGATGCAAATCCCGGATGCCGTGGAAGTTATGTCGCGCTATCCGTTTGAGCTTTCAGGTGGTATGCGACAGCGGGTAATGATTGCGCTGGCATTCTCCTGCGAGCCGCAATTGATTATTGCCGACGAACCGACTACGGCGCTGGACGTCACGGTACAGTTGCAGGTACTGCGTCTGCTTAAACATAAAGCCCGCGCCAGTGGAACTGCGGTACTGTTCATCAGCCATGATATGGCCGTGGTGTCGCAACTGTGCGATAGCGTTTACGTGATGTATGCCGGAAGCGTGATTGAGAGCAGCGTGACGGCAGACGTTATCCATCATCCCCGGCATCCGTATACCATTGGTTTGCTGCAATGCGCACCGGAACATGGAATACCGCGCCAGCCATTACCCGCTATTCCGGGGACGGTACCAAACCTCACCCATTTGCCTGACGGCTGCGCTTTTCGCGATCGTTGCTATGCGGCAGGTGCACAGTGTGAAAACGTCCCGGCGCTAACAGCGTATGGTGACAACAACCACCGCTGCGCCTGTTGGTATCCTCAGCAGGAGGTCATTAGTGTCTGACACGTTATTAACGTTACGCGACGTCCATATCAATTTCCCGGCCCGAAAAAACTGGCTTGGTAAAACTACGGAACATGTTCATGCCATCAATGGTATTGATTTACAGATCCGTCGTAGTGAAACCTTAGGGATCGTCGGTGAGTCAGGCTGCGGCAAAAGCACCCTCGCACAGCTTTTAATGGGTATGCTGCAACCGAGCCACGGGCAGTACATCCGTTCAAGATCACAACGCATTATGCAGATGGTGTTTCAGGACCCGCTCTCTTCGCTCAATCCGCGCTTACCGGTGTGGCGCATCATCACAGAACCGCTCTGGATAGCTAAGCGTAGTAGTGAACAACAGCGGCGAGCGTTGGCAGAGGAGCTGGCTGTGCAGGTGGGTATTCGTCCGGAGTATCTCGATCGCTTGCCTCATGCGTTCTCAGGCGGGCAGCGGCAACGTATCGCCATTGCCAGAGCACTCTCTTCGCAGCCTGACGTGATTGTGCTTGATGAACCAACCTCGGCGCTGGATATCTCCGTGCAGGCGCAGATCCTCAATTTACTGGTAACGCTACAGGAAAATCGCGGGCTGACTTATGTGCTGATTTCACACAATGTCTCGGTGATACGTCATATGAGCGATCGGGTGGCGGTGATGTATCTCGGACAGATTGTGGAACTAGGAGACGCGCAACAGGTGCTGACAGCTCCGGCACATCCATACACCCGATTATTGCTGGATTCCCTCCCCGCCATTGATAAACCGCTGGAGGAAGAATGGGCATTACGTAAAACGGATCTACCAGGAAACCGCACGTTGCCACAAGGCTGTTTTTTCCGCGAACGCTGCCCTCTGGCAACCCACGGATGTGAAGTCCGGCAATCATTAACAATAAGGGAGGACGGACGTGAGATCCGGTGCTGGCGGGCGCTGTAGAGACGCTAACAACGCATCAGGCAATCACGCGCCTGACGCGTCATCCGGCAACGCTTTACGATTTCAACTGGTAATCAAGCGTAATTTCAGCTTTCAGTACCTGAGAAACCGGGCATCCTGCTTTTGCTTTCTGGATAATGCCGTCAAAAGTAGAGGCATCAATACCCGGCACCGCAACTTCGCTCTTCAGTGCGATTTTAGTAATCGCAAAACCTGCATCCACTTTATCCAGCGACACATCGGCGGTGGTATCAATCGATGTTGGCGTGAATCCCGCTTCCCCCAGCATTAATGAAAGCGCCATTGAGAAACATGCGGCATGCGCTGCGCCAATCAGTTCTTCAGGGTTGGTTCCTTTTTCGCCTTCAAAACGCGTGTTAAATCCATACGGCTGTTGGTTCAGCACGCCGCTCTCGGTGGATACAGTTCCCTTCCCGCGTTTGATATCGCCTTCCCAGTGTGCCTGACCTTTCTTATGGATTGTCATTGTTGCTCTCCTGTGGGCTTAAAAAGGAAATTATAGACTACGTGAGAAACCGCACGAGGATAAGCAGGATATTCCGAATAAAATCCGGCGAAAACATTATCTCTGTACTTAAATTAAATTCCCACAATAGATAACGGGGAATATATAATCCAAAAGATATTGTATCAATATTAATCGGATCGCCCCAATTACAATCCCTATGAATATCATGGTGTTATAATATAAAAATTATCAACCAGGACTAATCTTAACAACGAAGCGGCAAATATTTGCCATGCTGAATGTGCTTTATATATCTGCGATCCGTAGCAGACACCAAAAATACACAGACACGGAGAATCGCTATGTTTACTTATTATCAGGCAGAAAATTCAACAGCAGAACCCGCTCTGGTTAATGCCATTGAGCAAGGCCTTCGGGCAGAGCACGGTGTTGTCACTGAAGATGACATTCTCATGGAGCTGACCAAATGGGTGGAAGCTTCTGATAACGACATCCTCAGTGATATCTACCAGCAAACGATCAATTATGTGGTCAGTGGCCAGCACCCTACGCTTTAAGGTGCTATGCTTGATCGGCAACCTAATTTAGGGGTTTAGCACGTGTTTCTTCGCTACGGCGATGTTGTCCTTAAAACTAGCAACAGGATTGAGGAGTTAAAATGAAATCGAACCGTCAGGCACGTCATATTCTTGGACTGGACCATAAAATTTCTAACCAGCGCAAAATAGTTACCGAAGGTGACAAATCCAGCGTGGTAAATAACCCAACCGGCAGAAAACGCCCCGCTGAAAAGTAATTCATAACCATCAGTCCTCAATGACGATTAAACACCATTGCCTGCGCAATGGTGTTTTTGTTTTTATCTGCTTTATACTTGGGGCCGACGCCCTGGCGGTAAAGCAAAGACGATAAAAGCGTGCCAGGGATGGATATTCAAAAAAGAGTGAGTGACATGGAACCAAAAACAAAAAAACAGCGTTCGCTTTATATTCCTTACGCTGGCCCTGTACTGCTGGAATTTCCGTTGTTGAATAAAGGCAGCGCCTTCAGCATGGAAGAACGCCGTAACTTCAACCTGCTGGGGTTACTGCCGGAAGTGGTCGAAACCATCGAAGAACAAGCGGAACGAGCATGGATCCAGTATCAGGGATTCAAAACCGAAATCGACAAACACATCTACCTGCGTAACATCCAGGACACTAACGAAACCCTCTTCTACCGTCTGGTAAACAATCATCTTGATGAGATGATGCCTGTTATTTATACCCCAACCGTCGGCGCAGCCTGTGAGCGTTTTTCTGAGATCTACCGCCGTTCACGCGGCGTGTTTATCTCTTACCAGAACCGCCACAATATGGACGATATTCTGCAAAACGTGCCGAACCATAATATTAAAGTGATTGTGGTGACTGACGGCGAACGTATTCTGGGGCTTGGTGACCAGGGCATCGGCGGGATGGGCATTCCGATCGGTAAACTGTCGCTCTATACCGCTTGTGGCGGCATCAGCCCGGCGTATACCCTTCCGGTGGTGCTGGATGTCGGAACGAACAACCAACAGCTGCTTAACGATCCGCTGTATATGGGCTGGCGTAATCCGCGTATCACTGACGACGAATACTATGAATTCGTTGATGAATTTATCCAGGCTGTGAAACAACGCTGGCCGGACGTGCTGTTGCAGTTTGAAGACTTCGCACAAAAAAATGCGATGCCGTTACTTAACCGCTATCGCAATGAAATTTGTTCTTTTAACGATGACATTCAGGGCACCGCGGCGGTAACGGTCGGCACACTGATCGCAGCCAGCCGCGCGGCGGGTGGTCAACTGAGCGAGAAAAAAATCGTCTTCCTTGGCGCAGGTTCAGCGGGATGCGGCATTGCCGAAATGATCATCGCCCAGACCCAGCGCGAAGGATTAAGCGAGGAAGCGGCGCGGCAGAAAGTCTTTATGGTCGATCGCTTTGGCCTGCTGACCGACAAGATGCCGAACCTGCTGCCTTTCCAGACCAAACTGGTGCAGAAACGCGAAAACCTCAGTGACTGGGATACCGACAGCGATGTGCTGTCACTGCTGGATGTGGTGCGTAATGTAAAACCAGATATTCTGATTGGCGTCTCAGGACAGACCGGGCTGTTTACGGAAGAGATCATCCGTGAGATGCATAAACACTGTCCGCGTCCGATCGTGATGCCGCTGTCTAACCCGACTTCACGCGTGGAAGCCACACCGCAGGACATTATCGCCTGGACTGAAGGTAACGCGCTGGTCGCCACTGGCAGTCCGTTTAACCCAGTGGTATGGAAAGATAAAATCTACCCTATCGCCCAGTGTAACAACGCCTTTATTTTCCCGGGCATCGGGCTGGGCGTTATTGCTTCCGGCGCGTCACGTATCACCGATGAGATGCTGATGTCGGCAAGTGAAACGCTTGCTCAGTATTCGCCGCTGGTCCTGAACGGCGAAGGTCTGGTACTACCGGAACTGAAAGATATTCAGAAAGTCTCCCGCGCAATTGCCTTTGCGGTTGGCAAAATGGCGCAGCAGCAAGGCGTGGCGGTGAAAACCTCCGCCGAAGCTCTGCAACAGGCCATTGATGATAATTTCTGGCAGGCCGAATACCGCGACTACCGCCGTACCTCCATCTAAGCCTGCGCCCGGTAGTGAAGGCTACCGGGCAATTTCCCTCTCCCTTTTTCAGATCTCATCCATACTGGGTAGTGGCGAATAAATCTCATTTGCCTCACCTGCTATGCAGAACATCATCCGAAAAGGAGGAACTATGAAGGCTGCAGTTGTTACGAAGGATCATCATGTTGACGTTACGGATAAAACACTGCGCTCACTGAAACATGGCGAAGCCCTGCTGAAAATGGAGTGTTGTGGTGTATGTCACACCGATCTTCATGTTAAGAATGGCGATTTTGGTGACAAAACCGGCGTAATTCTGGGCCATGAAGGCATCGGTGTGGTGGCAGAAGTTGGCCCAGGTGTCACCTCATTAAAACCAGGCGATCGTGCCAGCGTGGCGTGGTTTTACGAAGGATGCGGTCATTGCGAATACTGTAACAGTGGTAACGAAACGCTCTGCCGTTCAGTTAAAAATGCCGGATACAGCGTTGATGGCGGGATGGCGGAAGAGTGCATCGTGGTCGCCGATTACGCGGTAAAAGTGCCAGATGGTCTGGACTCGGCGGCGGCCAGCAGCATTACCTGTGCGGGGGTCACCACCTACAAAGCCGTTAAGCTGTCAAAAATTCGTCCAGGGCAGTGGATTGCTATCTACGGTCTTGGCGGTCTGGGTAACCTCGCCCTGCAATACGCGAAGAATGTCTTTAACGCCAAAGTGATCGCCATTGATGTCAATGATGAGCAGTTGAAACTGGCAACCGAAATGGGTGCAGATTTAGCGATTAACTCACGCACCGAAGACGCCGCCAAAATTGTGCAGGAGAAAACCGGTGGTGCACACGCTGCGGTGGTGACAGCGGTAGCTAAAGCTGCGTTTAACTCTGCGGTCGATGCCGTTCGTGCAGGCGGGCGTGTTGTGGCAGTCGGTCTGCCGCCGGAGTCTATGAGCCTGGATATCCCACGGCTGGTGCTGGATGGTATTGAAGTGGTCGGTTCGCTGGTCGGCACGCGCCAGGATCTCACCGAAGCCTTCCAGTTTGCCGCCGAAGGCAAAGTGGTGCCGAAAGTCGCCCTGCGTCCGTTAGCGGACATCAACACCATCTTTACTGAGATGGAAGAAGGCAAAATCCGTGGCCGTATGGTGATTGATTTCCGCCGCTAAGAAGCCTTTGCTGCGACTGCCATGTTCGGGTCGCAGCCTGTTTTGCGAGACGCTTTCCGCAATTTCACTCTTCTTCTTTTCCTCCCCCATCTTTCCCCTCACAATTCGCGAAAACGTAGCGAAATTTGTTGCGCTGCACGGAACAATAGTGATAGTGTTCCTTTCGAGGGAACAAGGATGAAGAGATGATAATGAATTTCAGACACAAGGGATTGCGTGACTTGTTTCTTCTCGGCAAAACCTCCGGCGTTATACCGACGCAAGTCAAACGATTACGCCATCGACTTGCTGTGATTGATGCGGCAAGCTGTCTTGCTGATATCGATATGCCCGGTTACCGACTACACCCGTTAAGCGGCGATCGCGATGGAATTTGGGCGATATCTGTCTCGGGCAACTGGCGAATCACATTTGAATTCGTCAATGGCGATGCATACATACTGGATTACGAGGACTATCACTGATGAAAATGGCCAATCATCCCCGCCCGGGGGACATTATTCAGGAATCACTGGACGAACTTAATGTCAGCCTGCGCGAGTTTGCCAGAGCAATGGAAATTGCGCCCTCAACGGCAAGCCGATTGCTGACCGGAAAAGCAGCTTTGACGCCAGAAATGGCAATTAAACTTTCCGTGGTGATCGGCAGTTCGCCGCAAATGTGGCTGAATCTGCAAAACGCCTGGAGTCTGGCAGAGGCTGAAAAAACGGTGGATGTGTCGCGATTACGCCGTCTGGTTACGCAATAAAAAAATGGCACTTTATAAAGCGCCATTTAGAACTGATGACAAACGCAACATTGCCTGATGCGCTACGCTTATCAGGCCTACAAGTTCACTGCAATCTATTGGATTTGAAGGGTTTGTAGGCCGGATAAGGCGTCACGCCGCATCCGGCATGAACAAAGCCTACGTTGTCTACAATATGAAAATGACGCCTTTTACAGCGCCATTTTCAGCTTAAAGTTCAAAAGAGATTATATCCCTTCTTCACTCTCTTTTTTCGCTTCTGCCTTCTCGATTTCACGATACCAGCGTGGATGGTGTTTCTTCGCCCAGCGACGGCTCACCTTTCCTTCGATCATCCCTTTAATCGATCCTTTCACCCAGAATGCCATATACATATGGATCAGGATGGCGTGGATCAGGATGATACCCGCAGCCGCGTGGATCAGCAGGCTATAACGGACAACCTGTATCGGGAAGTACTGCGCAAAGTACGGACGCCAGATAATCACCCCGGTCACCAGCAGCACGAAAATCATGCTCATGATCGACCAGAACATCATCTTTTGCCCGGCGTTGTACTTACCGACATCCGCTACTTTATGCTCATTGCCTTTCAATACTTCGACAATGTTCAACAGCCACGGAATATCTTTCTTATCCGGGATGTTGTGATGCACAAAACGCACAAACATAAACATCAGCGCGACGAAAATCGCAATGCCGAAGAACGGGTGCAAAATGCGCCCCATCTGCGGCGTACCGAAGGTTTGCGTCAGCCATTGCAGCGTCGGGAAGAAGAACGAAATCCCGGACAGCGCCACCAGGAAGAAGCAAATCACCACGGTCCAGTGACAGGCGCGATCAATAAATTTGGTGCGCACAATCATTTTCGACTTACTCATGATGATCCTCCTCGTCATCGTCCACTTCCTTATTCGGGCCAATACCGATGTAGTGGAAAATCAACCCGGCAAAAGTGGCAATAAAGCCAGCCGCTGCCAGCGGTTTCAACGCGCCTTTCCACAGGCTTACCGAGGTGTCGATCTTCGGATCTTTCGGCAGACCGTGATACAGCTCCGGCTGATCGGCGTGATGCAGCACGTACATAACGTGCGTACCACCGACCCCTTCCGGGTTGTAGACGCCAGCATGTTCGTAACCACGCGCTTTCAGTTTCGCCACGCGCTGTTCCGCCAGCTCCAGCATCTCCTTCTTGGTGCCGAAGTGGATAGCCCCGGTCGGACAGGTTTTCACACAAGCCGGTTCCTGGCCGACGCTGACGCGATCGACGCAGAGCGTGCATTTATATACCCGGTTATCCTCTTTGTTGAGGCGCGGAATATTAAACGGACACCCAGCAATGCAGTAACCACACCCGATGCAGTTTTCCGACTGGAAATCAACAATCCCGTTAGCGTACTGAATGATTGCACCAGCAGACGGGCACGCCTTCAGGCAGCCCGGATCTTCACAGTGCATACAGCCGTCTTTACGGATCAGCCACTCCAGCTTGCCGTTCTGTTCGGTTTCGCTAAAGCGCATCACCGTCCAGGACTTGGCGCTCAGATCGGCGGGGTTATCGTAAACCCCGACGCAGTGCCCCACTTCATCACGGATGTCGTTCCACTCTGAACACGCCACCTGACAGGCTTTACAGCCGATACAGGTGGAAACGTCGATAAGTTTCGCGACTTCTGCTTTGTAATCACGCACCTGAGAAGGCGGCGTGATGGAGTTAGTTGCGGACCTTTTGATAATGTCCTGCGTTTCCATAGCCATCTGTTCGCCCCCTTACGCCTTCTCAATGTTGACTAAGAACGCTTTATATTCCGGCGTTTGCGAGTTTGCATCACCGACATTCGGCGTCAGAGTGTTAGCGATATAACCTTTACGCGCGACACCCTCAAAGCCCCAGTGGATTGGAATACCCACCGTTTCAACCTGCTGACCGTTTACATTCAGCGGCTTCAGACGGCGCGTTACCACAGCCACCGCGCGGATAAAGCCACGCTTGCTGGATACGGTGACACGGTCGCCATTGGCGATGCCTTTCGCCGCCGCCAGCGTTTCGCTGATTTCCACAAACTGTTCCGGCTGAGCAATTGCGTTGAGCAACGCGTGCTTGGTCCAGGTGTGGAAGTGCTCGGTCAGACGATAGGTCGTACCCACATACGGGAACTGCTCTTTTTTACCCATCCGCAGCGCGTCTTGTTCATACAGACGAACAACCGGGTTAGACACCACGTTCGGATGCAGCGGGTTAGTGCCCAGCGGCGTTTCAATTGGCTCGTAGTGCTCCGGGAACGGACCTTCCGCCATTTTGTTGATGGCAAACAGGCGTCCCATCCCTTCCGGCTGCATGATAAACGGCCCGGTTGGCGTACCCGGTGCGGCATTGCCGAAGTCCGGAATATCGTTACCCGTCCACTTGCTGCCGTTCCACTGGATCAGCATCCGTTTCGGATCCCACGGTTTACCGTTGATATCCGCCGAAGCACGGTTGTAGAGTACGCGACGGTTGAGCGGCCACGCCCAGGCCCATCCCAGCGTATTCCCCAGACCGGACGGGTCGGAGTTATCGCGGTTAGCCATCTGGTTGCCCTGCTCTGTCCAGCTACCGGTGTAGATCCAGCAAGAAGATGCGGTTGTACCGTCATCACGCAGATGCGCAAAGCTACTCAGCAACTGACCTTTCTTCGCAATCAGCACGCCATTAGCATCATAGAGATCTTCCAGCGCATAGCCGTTGTTCTCTTTAGCTACTTCGTCAGATTGCGGTTCGTGCGGCTGCTTGTAGTTCCAGCTCATCTTCATCAGCGGTTCTACGCCTTTACCACCTTCGGCCTGGTACAACTCGCGCAGATGATGGTAGATACCCGCCAGAATTTCGCCGTCGTTACGCGCTTCGCCCGGCGCGTCCTGACCTTTCCAGTGCCACTGTAACCAGCGACCGGAGTTAGCGATAGAACCATCTTCTTCAGCAAAGCAGGTCGAAGGCAGACGGAATACTTCAGTCTGAATAGACGCCGGATCGACATCGTTCGACTCGCCGTGGTTCTGCCAGAAGGTAGAGGTTTCAGTCACCAGCGGATCGATAACCACCATGTACTTCAGCTTGCTCAAGCAGCTCACCACTTTGTTTTTGTCCGGGAAGGACGCAACCGGGTTAAAGCCCTGGCAGAAATAACCGGTGACTTTGCCTTCGTCCATCATGTTGAAATACTTGATGACGTCGTAGGTCTGGTCCCACTTAGGCAGCCAGTCGTAGCCCCAGTTGTTCTCTTTCTGCGCGGCATCGCCGTAGAAAGATTTCATCAGGCTAACGAAGAACTTCGGATAGTTGCTCCAGTAGTTCACCTGATCAGCCAGCGTCGCTTTCGGCGTGTTCGCTTCCAGATACGACTGCAAATCAACCTGTTTTTCTGACGGCAGCGTCAGATAACCCGGCAGGCTGGTAGAGAGCAGGCCTAAGTCGGTCAGGCCCTGAATGTTGGAGTGACCACGCAATGCGTTCACGCCGCCACCGGCCATACCCATGTTACCGAGCAGTAACTGGATCATCGCCATAGTACGGATGTTCTGCGCACCCACGGTGTGCTGCGTCCAGCCCAGCGCGTAAAGGAAGGTGGTTGTGCGATCCGGTGCGCTGGTGGAGGCCAGCACTTCACACACTTTCAGGAAGTCGGCTTTTGGCGTACCACAGATGTTTTCAACAACGTCCGGCGTGTAGCGGGAAACGTGCGCTTTCAGCAGGTTCCACACACAGCGCGGATGAGTCAGTGTTTCATCGCGTTTCGCATAGCCGTTTTCATCGAACTGATAGTTCCAGGACGATTTATCGTACTGGCGTTTTTCAGCGTCATAACCGCTGAACAGGCCATCTTCGAAAGCAAAATCATCACGCACCAGCAGGCTGGCGTTGGTGTAATGCTTAACGTATTCGGCGTTGATTTTGTTGTTTTCGATCAGGTAGCGCAAAACGCCAGACAGGAACGTAATGTCCGTACCGGAACGAATAGGTGCGTAAATATCCGCCACAGAAGCGGTACGCGTAAAACGGGGATCGACAACGATCAAGGTTGCATCGTTGTTGTTTTTCGCTTCCATCGCCCAGCGGAAACCGACGGGATGCGCTTCCGCAGCGTTACCACCCATCACCATTACGACGTTAGCGTTTTTGATATCCACCCAGTGGTTGGTCATCGCACCGCGACCAAATGTTGGAGCAAGACTTGCTACCGTTGGTCCGTGTCAGACGCGCGCCTGGTTGTCTACCGCCAGCATCCCGAGGGAGCGGGCAAATTTCTGGGTCAGCATCCCGGTTTCGTTGCTGGCACCGGAGGCACACAGCATACCGGTAGAAAGCCAACGGTTTACCGTTACGCCCTGCTCGTTCTTTTCAATAAAGTTAGCGTCACGGTCAGCTTTCATCAGCTTCGCAATACGGGAGAATGCTTCTTCCCAGCTAATGCGCTGCCATTTGTCAGAACCTGGCGCACGATATTCCGGGTAGCGCAGACGGTTTTCGCTGTTGACGTAATCCAGCAAACCGGCCCCTTTCGGGCACAGCGCACCACGGCTTACCGGATGATCCGGGTCACCTTCAATGTGATAAATCGCTTCTCTGGCGTTTTTCGCGCCATCACCCAGGCTATACATCAATAGCCCGCAACCTACGGAACAGTATGTGCAGGTGTTACGGATCTCTTTAGCGCGTAATAATTTGTAGTTTCGCGCCTGAGCCAGTGCTTGCTTTGGGGCAAAGCCCAATGCCGCTACTGTTGTTCCAGCCATACCGCCCGCGCAGATTTTAAAAAATTGTCTGCGACTGACGTCCATTGCTTTCCTCTTTTTTCAGGGGTATTACTGCGCGAGGAAACTAACAGTAAAATTCTGAATCTTTTTGCGCGAAATCAAAAAGAACACGTGTTTGCCACAAAATAATCCGCCTGCGCAAATTGACCTACCTCAATAGCGGTAGAAAAACGCACCTCTGCCTGACAGGCCAGTTAAAAAAATGCTATAAAATTCAGCTTAATTTTTAACGGCAAGAGAGACAAAACAGCGAGCATGACACGACAAAAAGCAACGCTCATAGGGCTAATAGCGATCGTCCTGTGGAGCACGATGGTAGGATTGATTCGCGGTGTCAGTGAGGGGCTCGGCCCGGTCGGCGGCGCAGCTGCTATCTATTCATTAAGCGGGCTGCTGTTAATCTTCACGGTTGGATTTCCGCGTATTCGGCAGATCCCGAAAGGCTATTTACTCGCCGGGTGTCTGTTATTCGTCAGCTATGAAATCTGTCTGGCGCTTTCCTTAGGATATGCGGCGACCCGTCATCAGGCGATTGAAGTGGGTATGGTGAACTATCTGTGGCCCAGCCTGACAATTCTCTTTGCCATTCTGTTTAATGGTCAGAAAACCAACTGGCTGATTGTACCAGGATTATTATTAGCCCTGGTTGGCGTCTGCTGGGTGTTAGGTGGTGACAATGGGTTACATTATGATGAAATCATCAATAATATCACCACCAGCCCATTGAGTTATTTCCTGGCGTTTATTGGTGCGTTTATCTGGGCAGCCTATTGCACAGTAACGAATAAATACGCACGCGGATTTAACGGAATTACCGTTTTTGTCCTACTAACGGGAGCAAGTCTGTGGGTTTACTATTTTCTCACGCCACAACCAGAAATGGTATTTAGCACGCCCGTCATGATTAAACTCACCTCTGCGGCATTTACCTTAGGATTTGCTTATGCTGCATGGAACGTCGGTATATTACATGGCAACGTCACCATTATGGCGGTAGGTTCGTATTTTACGCCCGTTCTTTCCTCAGCGCTTGCAGCCGTGCTGCTCAGCGCCCCGCTGTCGTTCTCGTTCTGGCAAGGCGCGCTAATGGTCTGCGGCGGTTCCCTGCTCTGCTGGCTGGCGACACGTCGTGGCTAAAATAATTGTCGGGTCTACGGCCCGGCAGTTAATCAGATAAATTCCGACAATATAAAAAAATAAATTTCAAATACCAGTAGTTCACCTTATATTTCATTTCGACTTCGATCACATATCGATAAATAATATTATTTCATCTATTTTTCTCATTGTTTTTAATCACCATTCTATTTTAAAAACAGTATGTCATTTATAAATGACGCCGTTTAAAATTCGTTTAGAAAATACGTTTAACGATAATTAAAAGGATTCTGTTAAATGAAATTAAAAATAGTTGCGGTGGTTGTAACTGGTTTGTTAGCTGCGAACGTAGCACACGCTGCCGAAGTCTATAACAAGGATGGTAATAAACTCGACCTTTATGGCAAGGTTACCGCTCTACGTTATTTTACTGATGATAAGCGTGACGATGGTGATAAAACTTATGCCCGTCTCGGCTTTAAAGGAGAAACGCAAATCAATGATCAAATGATTGGTTTTGGTCACTGGGAATATGATTTTAAAGGCTATAACGATGAAGCCAACGGCTCGCGCGGTAACAAGACCCGTCTGGCCTATGCAGGTTTAAAAATTAGTGAATTTGGCTCTCTGGACTATGGTCGTAACTACGGTGTCGGCTATGACATTGGTTCATGGACCGATATGTTGCCAGAATTTGGTGGCGATACCTGGAGTCAGAAAGATGTCTTCATGACATACCGTACTACCGGTGTGGCAACCTATCGCAACTACGATTTCTTCGGCTTAATTGAAGGTCTGAACTTTGCCGCGCAATATCAAGGCAAAAATGAACGCACTGACAATGGTCATCTTTATGGTGCTGACTACACGCGTGCCAATGGTGACGGTTTCGGTATCTCCTCAACTTATGTTTATGATGGCTTTGGTATCGGTGCGGTGTATACCAAATCCGATCGGACAAATGCGCAGGAAAGAGCCGCTGCTAATCCTCTCAATGCCTCCGGTAAGAATGCAGAACTGTGGGCTACAGGTATAAAATATGATGCCAACAACATCTACTTTGCAGCTAATTACGCTGAAACATTAAACATGACCACCTATGGCGATGGTTATATCTCTAACAAAGCACAAAGTTTTGAAGTAGTGGCACAATATCAATTCGACTTCGGCTTGCGCCCATCACTCGCTTACCTGAAATCGAAAGGCAGAGATCTGGGCCGCTACGGCGACCAGGACATGATTGAGTATATCGACGTTGGTGCGACGTATTTCTTCAACAAAAATATGTCGACCTATGTTGATTATAAAATCAACCTGATTGATGAAAGCGACTTTACCCGTGCCGTAGATATTCGCACCGATAACATCGTCGCAACGGGCATTACCTATCAGTTCTAACATCCTCTCCTGACCAGCCCTTCTCTGGGCTGGTTTTTGATTTAAGTGCTGCTGTATGACTCCTTAAGTAAAAATGAGCAATTTTTGATATTTCTGGTCATTCACCTCAATTAATATTCTTCCATACCCTCCGGGGACATCTTACTATAATATTTATTGATGAGTGATTATGACCAATATTAATACAGCTTGTGTAAAAAATAATGCCAGTTATCAATTAAATAACGCATTACCTAACAAAGAAACCATCTCCAGCAATTTTTGTGAACGACTGGCACAATGGGGTAATAAGTCGCTTAATAATGGTGAAGAAAGAGCAATTGCCGTAGAGCGAATTAAAGAAGCTTACAATTCGAACATGGCATCTCTTGATTTGTCATATCTTGATTTGAGTGAGTTACCGCCTATCCCCTCGACAGTTAACACGTTAAATCTGGAAAACAATTGTCTCACTTGTCTTGACTTTACTGACAATGCCAGCCTCGTCAATATCAACCTTAGCTTTAATAAAATTAAAACGATAACCTTTCCAAATGAATCAAAACTGGAAAATATTTATATTGATCACAACAATCTGGAAAGTTTGGATTTTAAAAATCAGCATTCATTGGTTAACCTGGAAGCGCAAAATAACAATCTGACAAAAATTAATATTTCTGATAGTTATAAACTGAAATTTCTTAATCTTCATTATAACAAGCTAGCATCGCTGGATCTCTCCCGGCAAGAATCTCTGATTGAGTTAAGTGCCCATCATAATATGATCAATGACATTATATTACACAATCACCCCATAGTGGAGAAAATCACTTTAAACGACAACCATATTGCACATTTAAACGCGAAAACCACTACAAAACTGGAATATTTAAACTTAAGCAATAACAATTTATTGCCAACAGATGACATTGATCAATTAATATCATCAAAACATCTTTGGCATGTATTAGTTAACGGCATCAACAATGATCCACTTGCCCAAATGCAGTACTGGGCTGCAGTAAGAAATATAATTGATGACACTAATGAAGTGACCATTGATTTATCTTATAACCTGGCAATCACAAATATCGATACCAGCGATGAACATCTTGTAGAAGTAAGCGAGAATTCCGAAGGAAATCATATAAAAGACAATGACTCAATGTCTATTCGTTATAGATCAAAATATTATTCCAGAGAGTACACCTTAATAGAAGAAGAAACAATATTTTCTGACGCAGAACTAAAAGCCATTCTGCCTATGCATCGCATGTACGGGGTTGGTGACTATAAGTCAAATTCCTCTTCTCTACCCTCACACTCGGGGCTAAAGGACCCAACGGGCACACCCGTCTGTTATTATATTCATAATGAGGATAAACCTTCCTTAGGTTTTGGTCCAACAGCCAATAATTGGTTAAGCCAATCCTTTACAACAGAGTTATAAAACACATCCTGATTTATCAAGGGTAATAAATCATTAAAATAAAGCATTACTACGGAGCAGTTATGAAATTCCCTTCAATATTTAATAAAATAAATCCACAATCCATACAGCAACATCCAGAAAAAAATGAACTTAACTGGATGCGCGAATTAAATAAATGGAAAGCAGAACGCATACTTACAGGTGAAATCCATCGTCCGGAATGCCGAAACGAAGCCGCTAAAAGGATAAATTGTGCTTTTTTGTCGAAACAGAATGATATTGATTTATCAGGGCTTAATTTAACTACCCAACCACCAGGACTGCAAAACTTCACCTCTATCAATCTTGATGAGAACCAACTCAAACATTTTGATGCAACCACCTACGATAGACTCATCAACCTTAGTCTGAATAGTAATGCTCTTGAGTCAATAAATTTTCCTCAAGGTAGAAATGTAAGCATTACACATATATCTATGAATAATAATTCTCTCAGAAATATTGATATAGATAGGCTTTCATCAATTGCTTATTTTAGTGCGGCACATAATCAACTAGAGTTTGTGCAATTAGAATGTTGCGAAAGGCTGCAGTACCTGAATCTCAGCCACAATCAATTAACTGATATTGTGGCAGGAAATAAAGATGAACTTTTACTGCTGGATCTATCCCATAATAAACTAACAAGTTTACATAATGCCTTATTTCCCAACTTGAATACGTTACTTATCAACAACAACTTGCTTTCTGAAATTAAAGTGTTCTTTAGCAACTTCTGCAATGTTCAGACATTAAACGCTGCGAACAATCAGTTGGAAAAAATAAACCTTCATTTCCTGACTTATCTTTCATCTATCAAAAGTTTAAGGTTGGACAATAATAAAATAACCCGCATTGACACTAAGAATACGTCCGATATTGAAACTTTATTCCCCATAATAAAACAGAGCAAAAACTTAAATTTTTTAAATGTTTCTGGGAAGAACAATTGCCCTACTATCCAGCTCATGTTATTTAATTTATTTTCCCCAGCACTTAAGCTTAATACTGGCCTGGCAATTCTTTCGCCTGGTGCATTTGAAGTTCACTCTGACGGAGTATATGTGGATAACGAATTGTTTCACTATCATATTAAAAATGCATGTAACCCATATAATATACATACTTATAAAACAGAAGAAGTTGTAAACCAGAGGAATATAAAAATTAAAAATATGACCTTAGATGAAATAAACAATACTTACTGTAATAACGATTATTACAATGAGGCGATAAGAGAGGAACCGATAGACTTTCTGGACAGAATGTTTTCCTCCAGTTCATGGCCTTTTTAGTGAATAAATTATCACTAATTCTATAAGTGTCTGGTCTTGTTAAAAATATAAACCCTTTGGATTCATCATCTGAAGGGTTGGATCATGACATGCATACATAGGTTAACATCCGTTTAATGGTTAGCTTGTTAGTTACATTTAGTAACACATATCTGTCTGTTTAATCCCCATTCTGCCCCCGCGGTTACGCTTTCTTATCTATTCTTTCAATCAGCACTTCACCCAATTCATCCTTAATTCTAATAACTGGCTATTGCGCCTTACCTCCTGTTTTGTCTTTTTTTCATTACCAATGTGTACATGTGAGGAACAATATGGCACTGCAAAATGAGAAAACTAGTCGTTATCTTTTGCGCGACTGGAAACCAGAAAATCCGGCCTTCTGGGAAAATAAAGGAAAACATATTGCTCGAAGAAACCTCTGGATATCAGTCAGTTGTCTACTTCTTGCCTTCTGTGTCTGGATGCTATTTAGCGCAGTTACTGTTAATCTCAATAAAATCGGTTTTAATTTCACTACCGATCAACTCTTTTTATTAACCGCATTACCCTCCGTTTCTGGCGCATTATTGCGTGTCCCCTACTCCTTTATGGTGCCTATATTTGGTGGGCGCCGATGGACGGTTTTTAGTACTGCAATCCTGATTATTCCTTGCGTCTGGCTCGGAATTGCCGTGCAGAATCCGAATACTCCTTTTGGGATATTTATCGTTATCGCTTTGCTATGCGGTTTTGCAGGTGCGAACTTTGCTTCGAGCATGGGCAATATCAGTTTCTTCTTCCCAAAAGCCAAACAAGGGAGCGCACTTGGGATTAATGGCGGATTAGGAAACTTAGGTGTAAGTGTGATGCAGCTGGTTGCACCGTTGGTCATTTTTGTACCCGTATTTGCCTTTCTCGGCGTCAATGGCGTACCGCAGGCCGACGGTTCGGTGATGTCGCTGGCGAATGCCGCATGGATTTGGGTGCCATTACTGGCGATTGCCACGATCGCCGCCTGGTCAGGGATGAATGATATCGCCAGTTCACGCGCGTCAATTGCCGACCAGCTGCCAGTGTTACAACGCCTGCATCTCTGGCTGCTGAGCCTGCTTTACCTTGCCACCTTCGGTTCGTTTATCGGTTTTTCTGCGGGTTTTGCCATGCTGGCGAAAACTCAGTTCCCTGATGTGAATATTCTGCGCCTGGCGTTCTTTGGCCCATTTATTGGTGCCATCGCGCGGTCGGTTGGTGGTGCTATTTCCGATAAATTCGGCGGCGTGCGGGTGACGTTGATCAACTTCATTTTTATGGCGATTTTCAGCGCCCTGCTGTTCCTTACCTTACCGGGCACAGGCTCCGGTAATTTCATCGCATTTTACGCCGTATTTATGGGGTTGTTTCTGACCGCAGGTCTGGGAAGTGGTTCTACTTTCCAGATGATCGCCGTCATCTTTCGCCAGATAACCATTTATCGGGTGAAGATGAAAGGCGGTAGTGATGAGCAAGCTCAGAGAGAAGCCGTCACCGAAACGGCGGCGGCTCTGGGCTTTATCTCAGCCATTGGCGCAGTGGGCGGCTTTTTCATTCCGCAGGCGTTTGGCATGTCGCTCAATATGACCGGCTCTCCGGTAGGCGCGATGAAAGTGTTTTTAATCTTCTACATCGTTTGTGTGCTGCTGACCTGGCTGGTTTATGGTCGGCGGAAGTTCAGCCAAAAATAAGAGATCGATGCCTGACACGTCTTATCAGGCTACAACCGTGTCGCATCCGACAAGGCATCAGATCCCAATTCATTCCTGGAGCAGGAGTTATGTCATGAGTAAACTTTTGGATCGCTTTCGCTACTTCAAACAAAAGGGCGATACCTTTGCCGATGGTCACGGACAGGTGATGCATAGCAACCGCGACTGGGAGGACAGCTATCGCCAGCGTTGGCAGTTCGACAAAATCGTGCGTTCCACCCACGGTGTTAACTGTACAGGCTCCTGTAGCTGGAAAATCTACGTTAAAAATGGTCTGGTGACCTGGGAAATCCAACAGACCGACTACCCGCGTACTCGCCCTGACCTGCCCAATCATGAACCTCGCGGCTGCCCGCGCGGCGCAAGTTACTCCTGGTATCTCTACAGCGCTAACCGCCTGAAATACCCTCTCATTCGTAAACGACTGATTGAACTGTGGCGCGAAGCCCTCAAGCAACACAGCGATCCGGTACTGGCGTGGGCATCGATTATGAACGATCCGCAAAAGTGCCTAAGCTACAAACAAGTACGTGGACGCGGCGGCTTTATCCGCTCCAACTGGCAGGAGCTAAACCAGCTGATTGCCGCTGCTAACGTCTGGACCATCAAAACTTACGGCCCGGATCGCGTTGCCGGTTTCTCGCCGATCCCGGCGATGTCGATGGTTTCTTACGCCGCCGGAACACGTTATCTGTCGCTGTTAGGTGGCACCTGTTTAAGCTTCTACGACTGGTATTGCGACCTGCCGCCCGCCTCGCCGATGACCTGGGGCGAACAAACCGACGTGCCGGAATCTGCCGACTGGTATAACTCCAGTTACATCATCGCCTGGGGGTCTAACGTACCGCAGACACGTACGCCGGACGCCCATTTCTTTACCGAAGTACGCTACAAAGGCACTAAAACCATCGCCATTACCCCTGACTACTCTGAAGTGGCCAAATTGTGCGACCAGTGGCTGGCACCGAAACAAGGCACTGATAGTGCCCTGGCAATGGCAATGGGCCATGTCATTTTAAAAGAGTTTCATCTCGATAATCCCAGCGATTATTTTATCAACTACTGCCGCCGCTACAGCGACATGCCGATGCTGGTAATGCTGGAACCTCGCGACGACGGCAGCTACGTTCCCGGGCGCATGGTCCGCGCATCTGACCTGGTGGATGGACTGGGCGAAAGCAACAATCCGCAGTGGAAAACCGTGGCGGTTAATACCGCAGGTGAACTGGTGGTGCCGAACGGTTCGATTGGTTTTCGCTGGGGAGAAAAAGGCAAATGGAATCTGGAATCCATTGCCGCCGGTACGGAAACCGAATTGTCATTAACCCTGCTTGGTCAACATGATGCCGTTGCAGGCGTGGCCTTCCCCTACTTTGGCGGCATTGAAAATCCGCATTTTCGTAGCGTAAAACACAATCCGGTCCTGGTGCGTCAATTACCCGTTAAAAACCTGACATTAGCCGATGGCAGCACTTGTCCGGTGGTTAGCGTTTATGATTTGGTACTGGCGAATTACGGCCTCGATCGCGGGCTGGAAGATGAAAACAGCGCGAAAGATTACGCTGAAATCAAACCGTACACCCCAGCCTGGGGTGAGCAAATTACCGGTGTGCCGCGCCAGTATATTGAAACCATCGCTCGTGAATTTGCCGATACTGCCCATAAAACGCATGGGCGCTCGATGATTATCCTCGGCGCAGGTGTTAACCACTGGTACCACATGGACATGAACTACCGGGGAATGATCAATATGCTGATCTTCTGCGGTTGTGTCGGGCAAAGCGGTGGCGGATGGGCACACTATGTCGGTCAGGAAAAACTGCGCCCGCAAACTGGCTGGTTGCCGCTGGCCTTTGCGCTCGATTGGAACCGACCACCGCGCCAGATGAACAGCACCTCGTTTTTCTACAATCATTCCAGCCAATGGCGCTATGAAAAAGTCTCTGCTCAGGAGTTACTTTCACCGCTCGCCGATGCCAGTAAGTACAGCGGTCATCTGATTGATTTCAACGTTCGTGCCGAACGTATGGGCTGGCTACCTTCTGCGCCGCAGCTGGGGCGTAACCCGCTCGGGATTAAAGCTGAAGCCGACAAGGCCGGATTATCCCCCACAGAATTTACCGCCCAGGCGCTGAAATCGGGCGATTTACGCATGGCCTGCGAACAACCAGATAGCGGCAGCAATCATCCGCGTAATTTGTTTGTCTGGCGTTCTAACCTGCTTGGCTCCTCCGGCAAAGGCCACGAGTATATGCAGAAGTATCTGCTGGGAACCAAAAGTGGGATTCAGGGTCAGGAACTCGGTGCCAGCGACGGGATCAAACCAGAAGAAGTCGAGTGGCAAACTGCGGCGATTGAAGGCAAGCTCGACCTGCTGGTGACGCTCGACTTCCGTATGTCCAGTACCTGCCTGTTCTCCGATATCGTTCTGCCCACCGCCACCTGGTACGAAAAAGACGATATGAACACCTCGGATATGCATCCGTTTATTCATCCGCTTTCTGCGGCGGTCGATCCGGCGTGGGAATCACGCAGCGACTGGGAAATCTACAAAGGTATTGCCAAAGCCTTTTCGCAAGTGTGCGTGGGCCATCTTGGCAAAGAAACCGACGTGGTATTACAACCACTGCTGCATGACTCTCCGGCAGAACTCTCACAGCCGTGTGAAGTGCTCGACTGGCGCAAAGGCGAATGCGATCTGATTCCAGGTAAAACTGCGCCCAATATTGTGGCGGTGGAACGCGACTACCCTGCTACCTATGAACGCTTTACCTCGCTCGGGCCATTGATGGACAAACTTGGCAACGGCGGTAAAGGGATTTCGTGGAATACCCAGGATGAAATCGATTTCCTCGGCAAACTCAATTACACCAAGCGTGATGGCCCGGCACAGGGGCGACCGCTGATTGACACCGCCATTGACGCATCAGAAGTGATTCTGGCACTGGCACCGGAAACCAACGGTCATGTTGCAGTCAAAGCGTGGCAGGCGCTGGGCGAGATAACCGGACGCGAACATACCCATCTGGCGCTGCACAAAGAGGACGAGAAGATTCGCTTTCGCGATATTCAGGCGCAGCCACGTAAAATCATCTCCAGCCCCACATGGTCTGGTCTGGAAAGCGATCACGTCTCCTACAACGCCGGATATACCAACGTTCATGAGTTAATTCCGTGGCGCACGCTGTCGGGACGCCAGCAGCTCTATCAGGATCATCCGTGGATGCGTGCTTTTGGTGAAAGCCTGGTGGCTTATCGCCCGCCTATCGACACCCGTAGCGTCAGTGAGATGCGCCAGATCCCGCCAAACGGCTTCCCGGAAAAAGCACTTAACTTCCTGACGCCGCACCAGAAATGGGGCATTCACTCAACCTACAGTGAAAACCTGCTAATGCTGACACTCTCTCGCGGTGGACCGATTGTCTGGATCAGCGAAACCGATGCCCGTGAACTGACCATTGTCGATAACGACTGGGTGGAAGTGTTTAACGCCAACGGCGCGCTGACTGCCCGCGCGGTGGTCAGCCAACGTGTACCGCCGGGTATGACCATGATGTATCACGCCCAGGAACGCATTATGAATATTCCTGGTTCGGAAGTAACTGGCATGCGCGGCGGCATTCATAACTCGGTCACCCGCGTTTGTCCGAAACCAACGCATATGATTGGCGGTTACGCGCAGCTGGCCTGGGGCTTTAACTACTACGGCACCGTCGGCTCGAACCGCGACGAATTCATCATGATCCGCAAGATGAAGAACGTTAACTGGCTGGATGATGAAGGTCGCGATCAGGTACAGGAGGCGAAAAAATGAAAATACGTTCGCAAGTCGGCATGGTGCTTAACCTCGATAAATGTATCGGCTGCCATACCTGTTCGGTGACCTGTAAAAACGTCTGGACCGGACGCGAAGGCATGGAGTACGCATGGTTTAACAACGTCGAAACCAAACCGGGCATTGGTTATCCGAAAAACTGGGAAGATCAGGAAGAGTGGCAAGGCGGCTGGGTGCGTGATGTGAATGGCAAGATCCGCCCGCGTCTGGGCAGCAAGATGGGCGTAATAACCAAAATCTTCGCTAACCCGGTGGTGCCGCAGATTGATGATTACTACGAACCTTTCACCTTCGACTACGAACATTTGCATAGCGCACCGGAAGGCAAACATATCCCTACTGCTCGTCCGCGTTCACTGATTGACGGCAAACGGATGGACAAAGTGATCTGGGGGCCAAACTGGGAAGAATTGTTGGGCGGCGAATTCGAAAAACGCGCCCGTGACCGCAACTTCGAGGCCATGCAAAAGGAGATGTACGGGCAGTTTGAAAACACCTTCATGATGTACCTGCCGCGCTTGTGCGAACACTGCCTCAATCCCAGTTGCGTGGCGACCTGCCCAAGCGGCGCTATCTACAAACGCGAAGAAGACGGCATTGTGCTGATCGATCAGGATAAATGCCGTGGCTGGCGTTTGTGCATTAGCGGTTGTCCGTACAAAAAAATCTACTTCAACTGGAAAAGCGGCAAGTCAGAAAAATGTATCTTCTGTTACCCACGAATTGAGTCAGGCCAACCCACCGTGTGCTCAGAAACCTGCGTGGGTCGCATCCGGTATCTGGGCGTGCTGCTTTACGACGCTGACCGCATCGAGGAAGCGGCGAGCACCGAGCGTGAAGTTGACCTCTATGAACGCCAGTGCGAAGTATTCCTCGATCCACACGATCCCTCAGTGATCGAGGAAGCCCTGAAACAAGGTATTCCACAAAACGTGATTGAAGCTGCCCAGCGTTCGCCAGTCTACAAAATGGCGATGGACTGGAAACTGGCGCTACCGCTGCACCCTGAATACCGCACCCTGCCGATGGTCTGGTACGTTCCTCCGCTGTCACCGATTCAGTCCTACGCAGATGCGGGCGGTTTGCCGAAAAGCGAAGGCGTGCTGCCAGCCATCGAGAGCCTGCGTATTCCTGTGCAATATCTCGCCAATATGTTAAGTGCCGGCGATACCGGTCCGGTACTGCGGGCGCTAAAACGGATGATGGCGATGCGCCACTATATGCGTTCACAAACCGTGGAAGGCGTTACCGATACCCGCGCCATTGACGAAGTAGGCCTGAGCGTCGCCCAGGTCGAAGAGATGTATCGCTACCTCGCCATTGCCAACTATGAAGACCGTTTTGTCATTCCAACCAGTCATCGGGAAATGGCGGGCGATGCCTTCGCAGAACGCAATGGCTGCGGTTTTACCTTTGGCGACGGTTGCCACGGCTCGGACAGCAAATTCAACCTGTTCAACAGTAGCCGTATCGATGCCATCAACATCACCGAAGTACGCGACAAAGCGGAGGGCGAATAATGCAGATCCTCAAAGTGATCGGCCTGTTGATGGAGTATCCGGACGAGCTGTTATGGGAATGTAAGGAGGACGCGCTGGCGTTGATCCGCCGCGACGCACCGATGCTTACGGATTTTACCCGCAACCTGCTTAACGCGCCGCTGCTGGATAAACAGGCCGAATGGTGCGAAGTGTTTGACCGTGGACGTACCACATCGCTGCTGCTGTTCGAACATGTTCATGCCGAGTCCCGCGATCGCGGCCAGGCAATGGTGGACCTGCTGGCGGAGTATGAAAAGGTCGGCCTGCAGTTGGATTGTCGAGAACTGCCCGATTATCTACCGCTGTATCTGGAGTACTTAAGCGTACTGCCGGACGATCAGGCGAAAGAAGGCTTGCTCAACGTTGCGCCGATCCTCGCCCTGCTTGGCGGACGCTTAAAACAACGCGAGGCACCGTGGTACGCGTTATTTGACACCCTGTTGCAACTGGCAGGAAGTACACTTTCAAGTGACAGTGTCACAAAACAGGTGAACAGTGAGGAGCGCGATGACACCCGCCAGGCACTGGATGCGGTGTGGGAAGAGGAACAGGTGAAGTTTATTGAAGATAACGCCACGGCGTGTGACAGCTCGCCGCTTAATCAATATCAGCGACGCTTTAGCCAGGATGTCGCGCCGCAGTATGTCGACATCAGTGCGGGAGGTGGGAAATGATTCAGTATCTGAACGTCTTTTTTTATGATATCTACCCGTACATTTGTGCGACAGTGTTTTTCCTCGGCAGCTGGCTGCGCTACGACTACGGGCAGTATACCTGGCGCGCCTCCTCGAGTCAGATGCTCGATAAACGCGGGATGGTGATATGGTCGAATCTGTTCCATATCGGCATTTTGGGGATTTTCTTCGGGCACCTGTTCGGCATGTTAACGCCGCACTGGATGTACGCGTGGTTTCTGCCGGTGGCGGTAAAACAGCAGATGGCGATGGTGCTCGGTGGTATTTGCGGTGTATTGACGTTGATTGGCGGCGCAGGACTGCTGTGGCGCAGGCTGACTAATCAGCGCGTGCGTGCCACTTCCACTACGCCGGATATTATCATCATGAGCATTTTGCTGATTCAGTGTCTGCTGGGGCTAAGTACCATACCGTTTTCAGCACAGTATCCTGATGGTAGCGAAATGATGAAGCTGGTGGGTTGGGCGCAAAGCATTGTCACTTTCCGTGGTGGATCGTCAGAAATGCTTAACGGCGTAGCGTTCGTTTTCCGCCTGCATCTGGTGTTGGGAATGACCATCTTCCTGCTCTTCCCGTTCACCCGACTGGTGCATGTGTGGAGCGCGCCGTTTGAGTACTTTACTCGTCGGTATCAGATTGTGCGCTCGCGGCGATAATTTCACCCTGGCCGGATAGCCCTTCGCTCTCCGGCCACTTGCAGGCTATGATAGTTCTCCAGCCACAGGAGAACGTTAATGAAACCGCAGGTGTACCACGTCGATGCTTTTACCTCACAACCGTTTCGCGGCAATTCTGCCGGTGTTGTTTTCCCCGCCGATAATCTCAGTGAAGCGCAAATGCAGCTTATCGCCCGCGAATTAGGTCATTCGGAAACTGCTTTTCTGCTGCACAGCGACGACAGCGATGTGCGCATCCGCTACTTTACGCCAACAGTTGAAGTGCCGATTTGTGGTCACGCGACAGTAGCTGCGCACTATGTACGTGCGAAGGTGTTAGGTTTAGGAAATTGCACGGTCTGGCAAACGTCACTGTCAGGAAAACATCGCGTGACTATCGAAAATCACAACGATGATTATCGTATTTCGCTGGAACAAGGTACGCCGGGCTTTGAGCCACCGCTGGAAGGTGAAACACGTGCAGCGATTATCAACGCGCTTCATCTCACTGAGGACGATATTTTGTCAGGCTTGCCAATTCAGGTGGCAACCACAGGACACTCAAAAGTGATGATCCCACTGAAACCAGAAGTGGATATCGACGCCCTTTCGCCTGATCTTGCTGCGCTGACCGCTATCAGCAAACAGATTGGCTGCAATGGTTTCTTCCCGTTCCAGATCCGCCCAGGCAAAAATGAAACCGATGGTCGCATGTTCTCGCCTGCGATTGGTATTGTGGAAGATCCGGTGACTGGCAATGCCAATGGCCCGATGGGTGCATGGTTGGTACATCACAACGTATTGCCCCACGATGGCAACGTGTTGCATGTTAAAGGCCATCAGGGGCGCGCATTGGGGCGTGACGGCGTGATTGAAGTGACGGTGACAATTCGCAATAACCAACCGGAGAAAGTCACCATTTCTGGCACAGCGGTGATTTTGTTTCATGCCGAATGGGCAATTGAATTCTGAAACCGTTGCCTGATGCGCTTCGCTTATCAGGTCTATGTATGCCGGATAAGGCGTTTACGCCGCATCCGGCAACCTGACATAAATTATTTTCCCGCCTCCGGGTGCGTATCAAACGCCGCCATCACCATCGCTAACTCATCCACAGTAAAGCCATGTTTCGCATCATCTACGCCCAGACCAAACTGTTCCTGCATCACGGCATATAACGACGCCACATCTGGTAGATTTCGCTGCTCCACCGCGTGCCCATTTTCATAATGGGTAAAATGAAAATTGGTCAGTGTCAGCTTGCCGCCGTCCGGCAAATGGCGGCACATCAGCAAATGATGGCGAAAATGCGACTGCGGCCAGTGCGCAGACCAGAAATTGCCCATTACATAATCGCTTTGTTGCTGCTCGCAGAGATCAAAACGGTACATCGACTGCCAGTGCTGATGATGATTAAACTGCAACACCCAATCATCACCCTCCTGTAACAACCGATACTCTCCGTGTGGCGTGATCTGCACGAGATCGGGAACTAAACGAATCGGCGCGGTTAGCGTCTGTCCACCGAAACCGACATCAGCAATCCATTTTTCCCCTTCCAGTTCCACCAACAACAAACGATGGGTGCGCGGCGGTAATGCTGGCGGATTTGATAACACTACGCGCCCTAACAAGCTGCGAACGTTAAACCCCAGCTCGCGTAACACCCGCTCAAACACGCCATTCTGCTCAAAACAGTAACCACCACGACGGGCTGTCACCAGTTTCTCTTCCAGCGATTGATCATCAAGCTGTATTTCCCTTGGCAGCAAAACGTCGAGGTTTTCGAATGGAATGGTGCAATTGTGTTTCAGGTGCAATGCACGCAGCGTATCAATATTGACCGCAGCAGCTCCCGACCAGTTAATACGGGCAAAATAATGATTCAGAATGGGCGTCATCAGGCGTTTCCCTTAGTGGTTTTCTCAACTTATAACCTGGAATAGACGCCGCACCGGCTATTTTGTGCGATCGCGGACATGCATCACGTTCGCAAATCGCCAATCCCGTTAATTTCGTTACTTATAGCGTTACGAGCTACGCTTTTAAAACCCCCTTCTTAGCGAGGCGATACCGTGAGCCGATTCATCCCTGTCGAATTACACCATGCCAGCCGTCTGTTAAATCATGGCCCAACTATTTTGATAACAACTTTTGATGAAAAATCACAGCGACGTAATGTGATGGCTGCGGCCTGGTCGATGCCGGTAGAGTTTGAACCGCCACGTGTTGCGATCGTGGTAGATAAATCGACATGGACCAGGGAGTTGATTGAACGTAACGGTAAATTTGGCATCGTTATCCCGGGCGTTGCAGCAACTAACTGGACGTGGGCGGTGGGAAGTGTGTCGGGTCGTGAAGAAGATAAATTTAATTGCTACGGCATTCCAGTAGTGAAAGGTCCGGTACTTGGTTTGCCTCTGGTCGAGGAAAAATGTCTGGCGTGGATGGAGTGCCGCTTGCTACCTGCGACTTCCGCGCAAGAAAAATACGACACGCTGTTTGGCGAGGTGGTATCAGCAGCGGCAGACGCACGGGTATTTGTCGAAGGCCGCTGGCAGTTTGATGATGATAAACTCAATACACTACATCACTTAGGTGCTGGCACGTTTGTTACCAGCGGCAAGCGAGTCACCGCGGGCTAAAGAATCATATGCAGCAACCAAGTTGCTTAAGCAATGTTTCAATATGAGTTAAAAGCATATTTTATCTCACGATTGCATATTTTTAGTGAAGATTAATTTATCCTCACCAACATCATAGTAATTGCGTATTATAGCTTCATTAATAAAGCCCTGTTTTGTATAAAATGCGCGGGCGGCACTAAAATCGACATAGCTGGAGGTCTCTACTAAAAGTAGTCTTGCGTGATTGGGACAGGTCAAGAAAAAGCAGTTTTGCAGTTTTTTATTTCAGGGCACAGTTGCGAATATTGAATACCGTATGGACTAATGCGAGAAAATTCCGAGGTATGACTGTTTTGATATAGTGGACAATCAAGCGTCTCGAATTAACAATGAATTTCAGGTGCCAAGCCTTACAATTTGTAGCATGACGGATATAGGACAACATTAGGAAATCGGACAGAAAATTCATTATAATAAAATGACAACTTATCTCTTTCTCTCACGTTCTGTGAAATTTCACAAAAGTATAAACTGAGCCAATATGCCTTTATATATAAAAAATACTCATGTTTATTATTATCGGAAAAAGGCAAGATTTGATTAAGGCCATCAAAAATATCTTTCTCATGATCTATATGTACTCTTGATGATTTTACAATATCTTTTAATTCGCGGTAAATCTTATTAAATAGCGCAACCGATTCACTGTTATTGAATCCATAGTTGATAAAAAGACATGATTTAACATCCGATATTAGCAAGTCGTCATAATTCATCTCTATTTCAGACAATTTCACGATATACTCAGCTATAGTATTACTTTGTAAGGACTCAACAACTGACAGTAAAACAGATGGATGCAATAATATTTCAAGAAGACTTTTATCGATATTTTTATACACATTTATTGCGAATTCATCACTCGTCCCATCGATGGTGTCAGATATTGAAAAAAATACATAATCGGGGAGTTCATACCACATGTTAATTTTAATAATATCACGACACGCATCTTCTAACTGTTGTAATCTATTACCTTTATTCATAACAACCTTAATATTATTATATGGAATCTTTGGCGGAATCTTCTTACTACGCGTAATTTTACTAAAACTTTGTTAGAGAAAATATGTATATCACTGATAGCATGTTATTAATTCACCATGGTATTATTTAACGAAAACACCCCCGCATGTTTTCACCTCTTTGTATTTATGATAATTAAGGGGAGTTCTAATTTAATATAAACACCTGTACTTTATCACCTTTAGCAAAAATACAACTTTACTACAGAAAATAAAACCCCTGATTCAATTGTAAAAAGTAAATAATAACAAAGAGCATCATTAATTAATAATTTGATGATTTTCACTGTATTATTATAACTTCATACAGAAGTATATTTTTACATAAAGTGTTTATTGATGATTTTTACCAGTTCATCTTTTGCAATAAGTCCTATATTTAAATTAACACACTCAACAATCTGAAGAAATGTGTCACTTAGTGTATGTTCATGATCACCTTTTGTTTCCATTTTGACAAAAAGGCCAAAAGATGCACGAACAAAAGATATCTCGGGGTTATCCCATGTAAACCATCGTATTCCACCACCTTCATTCATATACTCCCTTATTCTATGCTGTTCATTATTAAAAGTTGAAAAATTAACGTTTTTTTCAATGAAGGTATTTTGCGCTAAAGATATTATTTCCCTGGATAATTTATTACAAACACGAGGGTTCGTGTCAAGAATAAACACCATTACATCAAGTGTAAAATGACGTATTTTATCTATATTTTTCTTTTTCATTGGTCCTAGCAATGAACCGTAAACTTTATCAATACGTTCATCAAGCAATCTTACCATATTTTTTCTTTCTATTTCGATGTGATAGTCTGGTTGATTTTGTATCCCGCTATTATTTTGATGGTTCATTGTTTTAATTTTTTTGCTTTTTTTCATTGTTGCCTCGTTGTGTCAAGATTTTAATAGTGGATGAAAAATAACACCGGCTTATTAGATTCAAATTTAGAGCACCGTCATCTGCGCTATTCGATCGCCAGGGCAAGATTACGAAAGCCCGCTCCCCGCAAGGACTGACGCGAGGTAGTCTCTGTCCATAGCTGCTTTTCGCATCTTGCGTCTTAACCCTGCCTTGAATACCTTATCATTCGTTAAAATATTAATAGCGATGTGCCGTATCCCTGAAAATAATTCTGCGGCGTTTCCTCTTCTTATTTTGCAGTCGTCTTCGTTCATTACCACGTCCAGACGCCAGTGCAGCTTATTCTCCACGTGCCAGTGATTTCGTATCGCTGTGGCGAACTTTTTTGCGGTTAAATCAGCAGAACTGATATAATATCTGACCGTCATTTCTGGCTCTTTCTTTTGTTCTGCTATTATTGACCAAAAGGAGACTGCCACGCATAATTTCTTCTGACCTTTCCATTCAAACGTGAAATCAATAAGTTCATCAGGGACATCGCAAACAATATGAAGATGGATTTCTTCTCTGCCGTGACTAAAATGCGAATTATTTAGTACAAAAAAGCGGCGCACCTTGTTCTTTCACAGATTCCTAATATGGCAACTTTAAGTTATCGCCGTCTATACTTATAGAAATTTCATCAGGGGTGACGTAAATAGAATTTTTTTCATCCTCAATTGCCCATAACTGATTAATAAAAAAGTGTTTTTTTTCATCTAATAACAAATTATCACATGTAGTAAAATTATTAATATCAAAAAAATCATCAGCACAATTAATTTTTAAATTTAAAAAATAAAGAAAAATATTATTGATTGATTTGAGTGTAAACCACTTGTCATTAACAAATTTATAGCCAGATGATTTTATAAAATAATAATTATCTCCTGGTATAAAGGCATACATATCATTTAAGGTTATACTCAACAAAAAACTACGACCTGGTTTAATAGTATTCCACCGTTCAGGATTCGTATTAATTTCAAAAGGACATGAACCACCTAAGTAGTCCAACGTGATATTCCCAGAGTTGATTCTGAATGGTTTTTTGCATATCGCATCATATTCATCTCCTTTTCCACCTTTTACTTTCATAGGTAGGTAATATTTAGAAAAAAATACGTGGTAGAGCTATTGTTAGTAAAGGTTATGTTAGCAAAAATCCTGTTATTTTTTTTACTCATAGCTAATTGAGCATTGACATCCGCTATATAATTCATATGATTGCATTTTTTCTTACACTCATCATAATTTTCGATAGGATAAATTAATGGCCTTCCTTTGATATCTCTCTCAAGCCCAAACCCGTGTTTTTTTATTAAAACCATTTCATCCGCAGTCGATTGAAAGGAATAGAAAAATATAATATTTACGATTGTCATTATTATGATTTTTTTTATAGCTTGCAGCATTAATATATTTCTCGACTTATTAGTTAATGGAGAAGTGCTTTTTCTAATTCCGCTATTTTTTTCTTAACTGAATTGCTTAATATTTCATCATTAATCGAGTCTATCTCACTTTCAATTAATCTTATTTCAAAATATCTTTCTATGTTATATGCATTCTCGAATATTTGATCTTTTTGTTTAGAGATCAGTTTAGTTGCAATACGGATATGTTCGTCATATGAAACTTCATCCTCTTTGCACGTTGAATATTTATCAGTAGTTGTATAATCCTGTGACCACATACCACCTTTTTTATTATCCCCATAATACCACTGAATATGAGACATTTCATGACATAAAGTAGCAACATGAGAATCCTTTCCCGTTACTGGATTTTTTTTGCCATCTCTATACTCAAATTTTGCGCCTATGTTAATTATATAGGGCATATCCTTACTTGGGCTGACGAATGCTGCAAATTCATTACAACCTGTATAATTTATAAAACTGCTCATTGTTAAATCATTAGCTATAATCATTAATCTTCTCACACCATCCATCATAAGAAATCTAGCATTTATGCGCCTACCTGTATTATGTCCATATTTTCTTATATTAACCTCCTTATTTCCTTTAACACCAAAGATCTTACTGAAATCATATTCCTCCTGTGCTCCCCATCTCAAAAGATCATCTGCTCTTTTTATCAAAACCAACTTTTGTGCCTTACGAGCCTTATCAATCATTATTTTAAAATGATCAGTTATTTTTTGCTCTTTCACACATTCTTCTGGCTCTGGCTTTGGTTGTCCAGAAGTTTGATTATTATCGTCCATAGTGTCCTTCCATTGAGAGAAAATCATCATTCGCAAATAACAACTTCACTTTAATTTCATGTTTGCTAGATACAAAAAAACGCTCTGTATACCCCTCTTCATCCGTTTCTCCGCGGGTCTGCGTGCCATCCTCAAAGAAGGCAATGTAGCGGGTTTCTGAATACGGTATCCCGTCATCGTCTGTAAAATGGAACTGGAGAGTATATTTTTCAGGTTCATCCTCATCGTCACCTCGATCATCACCACCACTTCCGGTCACGCAGTTCCCTCCAGAGTCTTCATTTTCTTCTCCGGAATCACTGCCATCACCACTCTTCTCATCCCCCAGTGTCTTCAGCACCGCCGGTTGCAGCGCCGGCACCGGCGTCCCCGGACTACCGCCGCTATTGAGATTGATTTTCGGCCCGACGATGTCCACGCCCCCTGAATGGATGACCACAAACGAGCCACTCACCTTCAGGCTTATCCGGCTGCTGCTCTCCAGCACGATATCCCCGTCCACCTTTATCCCCAGCGCGCCACTCACCTTCCTCGCCAGGTCCCCCTTCACCACCAGGCTGTGCTTTCCCTCCACCAGACTGATATGGTTCCCCGTCGTCTTATGCTCCTGCTTCCCTTCCACCGTCACTTTACGGTCATTTCTGACGTACAGGCCGTCATCATTACTCACGCTCACCGTCCGGTCATTCGTCACCTGCAGCGTCTGGTCATTACGTACCGTGATGCACCGGTCGTTCGCCACCGTGATACTCTGGTCGTGGCCCCCTTCTTTTCTGGTCCCGACCTGAACCGTCTGCCCCTTCACCACCGTTATCTTCTGGTCGTTCCCGATGGTTTCCGTATGGTCATGTTTCACATCCGTTGTCCGGTCGTTGAGCACCTCCGTATCCATGTTCTTCTGGGCATGGATATACACCTGCTCATTACTGGTGGCGTCTTCAAACCGCAGCTCGTTAAATCCGCTTCCTTTATAGGTTTTTGACCGGATGGTCATCTGCGTCTTCGTTCCCGGCAGGTCGCCCGGCGAACGGTTGTCCTCATGGTACGTCCGCCCCATGATTATCGGCTGGTCCGGGTCGCCGTTCAGGAAGTCCACTATCACCTCCTGACCCACCCGTGGTATCGCCAGGTTACCGAACCCCGGCCCCGCCCACGCCTGCGATACCCGCACCCAGCATGAACTCGCCTCCGTCATCCCGTGATAACGGTCCCAGTGGAACTTCACCCGTACCCGTCCATGTTCATCGCAGAAGATTTCCTCTCCCGCAGGACCGGTGACGATGGCGCTCTGTGGCCCGTCCACCTTCGGTTTGTTTTGCAGCCGTGGACGCCACGTCCGGTCCGCCGGTATCACCTCTAACTGATTGCCCAGCGTGGTTCCCTTTCCCTGGCTGCCGTGCAGCGCCTGCGGCTGGTTTCCTGACAGTATGCTCTGTACCACCTGCCATTCACGGTTCAGCATCTTCTGCGGATGCCCCGTCAGCATAAACCGCGTTCCCGGCCACAGCTTCGGCGAATTACTCTGCCCTGTGGCCTTTTCCGCATCACTGCGCAGGCTCTCCATCTGGTACAGCGTGAAATCCTTGCCGTGCTGTTCATCCTTGTACCTTCCCGGATAATCAAATATCTCATACTGCTCCAGCTGTCCGTTCAGGTTCTCACCCTGCTGCTCATACATCCCCGGCCAGTCCGGCACCTTAAAGGTGTAATCCTGGCTCTGCACCGATGACGGGCGGACATGCGCCTCATAACGGAACATACTGACACACTC
>CEAQ01018441.1_pt1 | contig 40163 bp, 45 predicted proteins | sample 557611 | NCBI WGS metagenome assembly CEAQ01 (sample SAMEA3182097, study PRJEB8094) | gut metagenome | biome: human; feature: gut; material: Stool; isolation source: human stools | place: Canada | collected 2012-05-15
TACAATAGGGCAGGAAGTAAACTACTGAGAGCCAAGATTCTTTATTCACAATAGAAGAAGTACCACCAAATTTGACGAAGAACCCATTTTTTAAAGTATTATCTTCATAACAAAGTTTCAATAATTGATAAAAAGAAAAGTGTTTCTCTTCCATTTTCTTTAGCATAAAAAGATTGAAACTTAATTTTCCTTTTTCATATTCCTGTAAAGCACTTTCCCCAGAAGGAGTTAAAAAAATGCTCTTTTTTTCGCTATCTATTATTTTGCTATTTGCATTTTTTCTAGTAATAAGATTGTAATCAATAGATTCACTAATTACTTGTTGAAATGTATAAGCAAATTTGGCTAGCTGTTTCTTTGTTAATTTCTCATCATCTGCTGTAAGTCTTTTATATTTTGATTCTCCTAATAGATATTTCTTTTTGAGAATTTTAAATTCCTCTAGTATTTCATTTTCATCAGAGTGCATTTTCACACTCTTTAGTAATATATAAAAATAGTCTAGAAAATAGAATTTCTTGACAAAATTTGGGTTTGGGGTTATCATTTCTTTCTTAAAAATATCTTCCATCGTATATACTTTTACATATCTAATTGATAGTACATTAATCAATGTAGCGTAAAATTAGTTCTTTTAGAGAGTATGTGCAACTTATCAGCATGAAAAAAACATCAAGATACTGTTGATATGCCGTATTTAATATTTTTTAAACAAGGGAGCAGGTATGAATTTGCATAGCGAGAAGACTTAGATTAAGATAACTATAGCTTTGGAAACTTTCTTTTCCTTTTGATTTTTTCTTGCTGTTGTTCTTCAATGTTCGGATTTGAATCGAGAGTTACTTCTGATGCAATGAATCCAACAAGAGATTTTGTTGAATGGTTTTTAAAAATATTGTAGTTTTGTTTTTTACCTGTTTGCTTGTCAGTATTGAAAGCCTGTTTATCCACTTCCTTGTTTGCAAGATTGAAAGAAAACATATTTTCTTGGTTGCTATCTTGATTGATTATCATTCCTTTTTCGCTATCTTGATTTTTTTGTTCCTGTAGTTTGAGTTGTTCTGAGATAGAATTGTTTTTCATCGTATTGTGATAATCAAATGATTCAGTTTGCTGGCGATTGTAGTTGAATAGTTTATCAAATCCCTGTTCTGCCTGTTGGAATAGGTTTATACGATCAAAGCCGCCTGTTACCGTTCCTTTCTTGGTATTCTTATGGTTAGTAAGTGGAGATAGTTTTTTCTTATTGGATTGGTCTTTACGGCTCACAATCAAATGACAGTGCATATTCAGTTCATATTCTGAACGACTGCGATCAAAATGAATTTTGCCATAGAACTTTATATCCGATGCAAAAAGTTCTTTGTTGAAGTTCTTGGCATATTCAGGAATAAACACTTCACGGATATATCGCTTCATTGCTTCGGCTTGTTCCTGTTCTGTGTTACCCATCGCTTGAAGTTCCTTTTTCGATGGGCTGACATGGATAGCATAAAACTTAGCATCCGTTTTTAGAAGTTGCCCGATATTACTATCTATATCTTTTATGACGGTTGATTTATAGATGTTATCCTCTGTCAGATTGAAAAAGCCTTCGGTATAGATGCCCTTTCCTATCCGTTCTAAATCTTCATGTTCCATGTAATTAACTAACTGCCTGCAACTTCCAGTATTATTGTATGTTCCGTTTGATGGCGGGGCAAAGTCTATGTGCATAATTCTACGTATTTATCAAATTACTGATTTTTGTTTTCAGATTCTCTTTCCTTTTACTATCCATCACACCGCAAGCAGATAGTTCTGAATAGAGTTGTATCAGTTGAATTAACTTTTTATAATCTCGTTGGTGTATCTGGTAGAGTGCATTAATCTGTTTGGATTGATTGTTTATAACATCGGCATGATTACAGAACTGCTCACTTAACTTTTTTAGTACGGCTGTTTGTCTCTCCTGACTGGTTTCCAGTTGAGAGAGTATCAGAGTTTCCAGAGTTTTACCGATAGCATCGAAACGTAAAGCAATAGAATTTGTAGCCCGTATCATGGGATTTAGTTGTTCTTCCTCGTAATGACGAATGAAACGTATAATATCATCCTGCCTCTTATTTATTTTCGCCAGTTCCGATTTTACGGATTCAGGTGCTTCGGATGGGTTGATATGTGCTCTATCGATATACCCGAACGCCAACTTTGCAACTTCGCTCTTTTTCAGTGAATAGCGTTTGCATATCTTCTCTACTAAAGCTGCCGTTTCCTTGTCTATGGAAATGGTAGTGAATATCGTTTTTCGACTGCTATTGGGCATGATAATTACTTTTTATAGAAATATGAATATATAAATACTTGATAATAAGCGTTGCAAAGAAAATGCTTATTACAGGTGTCATTACAGCGTGTTCTTGTAACACGCTAAAGCCGAAGGCTTTGCCCCGCAGGGCAAGAGGGAAGAACAGGACTTGTCCAGTTCCCTCTTGCTCAATTTAGCGAAACGAGCCGAGCCATAAGGCGAGGTGGTTTCTGCTAAATTGGGTGTGGAGATACTTCGTTAGGTGGTAATATTATCCGCCTTGTTTTGCATCGGTTTGCTTATCAAGCTGATTTTCCTTTTTGAACCGTTCGTAGGACTTACAATCAGCATTTTCTTGAACAAATATCCGAATGTCGGATGCTCGATAGTAAGTCTTATGGCTAATCATAAAGTAGGGAAGTTTACCACTTGCCCTATATCGTTGGAGTGTTCGGAAAGATACTTTCAATAGAAACGCTAAGTCTTGATTATCCAACAATTTGTCGTTGGGATCTAATACAGTGTCGGTATTGATTAGGGATTGTAGATTTTGCCCTATCTCGTTAAGTTTCTTCGATAGTTTCTCCATCCACTTATCAAAGTTTTCGTTGTCTATATACATTTTTCTTCATTTTTTAGTTGAACATTAATATTTTCAATCGATTGATGAAGCAAAGTTCGGCAAATGGATGCAAATAAGTTAGGGGTGTACCATTGGTACACCCCCATAAATAGTTGCTATATAACTGATTTACAAATACCCTTTATTCTTACTTTCTTCTTGAATAACTTTTCGTAGCATATCCAGGAACTCGGTTACTTTGGCTGGTTTGCGCTTAATAACACTTTCATGCTTCTTATGAATATCCCCCAGTTTGATATTAAAGAGGTACTCAAATGCTCTTCCGATTTCTGTGAGTGGTGACACTACCCCAGTATGGGTAACTACTCTTTTAGATAGAAACATTCCACTAACTAGTTCCATGATTTCAATAAGATAGGTTTCGTCTGTTAAATAGAGTGGTGAGGGTGGAAAGCTGTTTTTGGGAATAAGGAATGGGCTTGGGTACTGGATTTTCAGATTGAACAGTTCTAATTCTGCATTGATTATAGCCAATGTTTTTTGTAAGAACAGTTTTTTAAGCGCATTTTCCCCCCTGCCCGTAGAGAGGTGCTGTTTCCAGTGAAGCTATCTCAATACGGGTAGCTACAAGAATCCGGTAAATAGTTGAGTAATCATTTTCATTACTCATAGTTCTAACTTGGTGGATAAATTCGCCATAAGCATTTTGCATTTCTTCGTTAGAAATTTCCTGTGAGGTTTCGTTTAAAAGTCCGAATATCCTCGTTTGTAATAAATCGTTCATCGGCATAAATATTTAAGTGAATAAATCTGATTGTATTTAGCTAACGCCTTATTTCTCAAATGAGGTAGGGATAATACGATTTAGCCACAAGCTTAATTATGCTTATAAACTTCTGTTGATACAAATATAGTGGCGGTTATAACGGAGATGTTGTAAAAAAGCGACTTTTAGTATTCTATATGAATAACTTTCACTTCATGCCCTGTAGGAGAGCTCAAAAATGCATAAGGGCTGTTTCCTGAAAGCCTCTTTACTTCTTTGGATAAATGTGACGCATCGTAATATCCTGCTTCAACGGCAATAGACAATAGGTTATCGAAAGGATTACAATTTCTCAGTATCTCAATAGCATTCCAAAATTTCACAATCTGACTATATTCTTTAGGAGAATACCCTGTGTATATTCTAAATTTACGTGCAAAGTGTCTTTGACACAAGCATATATCAGATGAAAGTTGTTTTATTGGAGTAATACCTTTACCTTGCATAATGCGGCTAACAGCTAAGACTATTTGCCTGTCACAACTTCTATTAGAATGAATTAATTGTCTTACAAGACGCTCTTCAATAGCATCTAATCTTTGCTTTGTATCAACTTTCTCACATAACATTTCGGCAAAAGAATGCTCAAATATAGTTGGTAAATCACTCGTGCATAATTTCTTATTCACTAGCTCATTCAGAGGCAATTCTATAAACTGAGAAAGTCCACAAGGGCGAAAACGAACGCCCAAGATATGTATGTTTTCGGTATGCGCAACTAATTCAGTATAAGTATTCATAGGACCAACAAAGTACGAGCAGTGCGAACGCATAGGCATTGACTGATCTAGATAATCAACAACATTTCCTAACGTGAAAATAATATCTGCACACCCATGTGGCGGAATATGGAATTTTATTCCACATTCTGTTTTTCCCTCATATTCCCAATATCTGTCTATATATGGGGATAGTAAATTGCATGGCTGGTACTCTTTGTACATGATGCAAAGATAATCATTACCACATATACTTATGTAAAATATAAAAAAATAGAGAATATTGAATTATAACTTTGTATGCTTCCAGTTATGATAGAGTAGAAAATATAGAGATAAAATCAGCAGTCCTGAAAAATAGATATGCTCAGATGCCCAAAGTAACACTAAATTTGGTATATAGCTTACGACTGTAGTTATATAACTAATATATATAAACAATGAGACGACAGCTATACGTAATGATGATAATGTATTACCTGTCCCCGATACGGCACAGAACCATACAAATGTGGGTACGGCAATTAAATAGGACGAAAGCATTACTAACAAAGGTGGAATTGAATAGGTTATTAGTCCTATATTGTTGGTAAAAGTTCTCAGTATTAAATTAGGATATATAGCTATAAATAAAGCCACTGGAAGTACAAAGAGATAGCACAATAGAATCGATTTCCGGCAAAGTTTCATCACTTGGTCAGATTTTCCCTCTCCAATTAAATTGCTTACCAAAGAACTGTTTACAGAAGCAAAGGCCTGAACAAACATAAATAAAAAAGAGGATATGTTGCGAACTATGTTTGTGGTAGCCAATGAGCGTTCTCCTAAATGCTCCACTGTGATAAAAAATACAAACCAGCCACCAAAAACTAATCCATGCTGAATCATCACCCAAATAGAAATGTTTAAAACCTTTTTTAATATACTCCTGTTTATGTTCAATGATTGAAACAAACAGTATTTCTGATCATCAATTTGTAATCTGGTATATACTAGGAAGAAAATAACAGCTACTGCTTCCGAGATAGACGATGCAATCGCTGCACCAGCTATTCCAAGAGTAGGAAATCCTAATTTTCCAAATATTAGAATATAGTTTAGTATTATATTTGTTAGTACCATCACGATAGAGTTAATGGTAAGAATCTTTGTATTGACAGTTCCAATAAAAAAAGCTCTGAACATTACGATAATGAACGAAAAAAAGAATCCATAAATACGCCAGTTCAAATAACTTATTGTTGCCAGATAAACTTGCTCTGAATCTATCAAAAAACTCAATACGACAGGAGAATACAGATAAGACAATGTAAATAGCAATGTTGCAACCAATAGCAAGAAGATAGTTCCTTGTGTAAACACCTCACCTGTTAGAGAATATTGTCTACTTCCATTGTAACGGGCGATTAATATTTGCGCTCCTATACTAAATCCAAAACCTATCATATAGATTATCATATAATATGTTCCTGCTAAAGCGGAAGCTGCCAATTCCGTTTCTCCAACTCTTCCTAAATAAGCAGTATCAGTAAAACCTATTAGATACTCCATTAATAGGCTGACTAAAACGGGAATAGTAATCTTGCAAATGTGTTTATAGGATATTTGCATCTTTGTTTTTTGAAGGCAAAGATAGCTTTCGTGAAAATCATTGAATTGTATAAATTCGACTTTGATTTATACGTTTCCCCCAATAACAATTTCGACTACAAAAAATGAAAATTATTCACCATTACGAAATATAATATATTAAAAGATGCTTTTACTTAATGACTTTATAACTCAAACGTGTATAAGAGTTCATTAGTGTTTCTGCCTTTTCCAACTGTAACACTCCTAGTTTATACAAGTCGGCAGATGTTCTGATGGATTCCCCATCAATAAGAGTAGGCGTATCACTCCCTCCCACAAGAATAGGAGCTACAATGATATCAACGTAATCAAATAATTTTTCTCGAAGAAACATTCCATTCAAAGTACCACCTGTCTGTATCGTAATTTTATTGCATCCGAATTTCTGATAGAGGTCTTCCATCATCTTATGTAAGTCCAGATTCTCATAATACAAAATATGCAAATTATCTGCATTTATTGAGAAAGCTGGATGTTCACTATTCGATGTTACAAGAACAAAGTTTTTAGAATACTGGACAAAGTATTCAATTCCATGCAAAGTCAGATGATTATTATCTAAAAGAACAAAACTGACCATTGATCGTTTTGTTGGTAAAGGGCATTGATTCACACCCACTTTTTCCTGAACACGACCAGAATTAAGTGACCAAAGGTCAGTGGTTTTCTCTATTTCGTAATATTGGTATAACCCTTCCTTCACACCATTAATACGAGGAAAGTCCCTGTCAACATCCAATTCATCTACGGCACCTGTACTGATTTTACCATCAACAGACATCAACATAAAGAGGGTGGTAATTGTTTTTATTTTTTTAATATTGTTCATTTTATAATAGATTCAGGAATTTGCCATCTTTTACATATTCGTTGTCAATCGAGTAGGTAGACGATTCCAGAGTGAATTTCAAGACATAATGTTCCGGGTCTTCCATTCCCCCGGGAAAATGGGACAGCATCCAGTCACTCCACAGAGAGCGTTTTATAGCTTCCTCCGTTTTCATCTTTGAGTTTCACCATTGCCACCGGATGAGGGTAGCCATTCTCGTCGATAGATGCTACTGTAATCACCTCGGCTGTTACAACGATCTGTGCTGCTTTTTCTTCAATGTTTATAGTCGTTGATATTTAATCTTTTATTCCGCATCGGGTGCTTCCCAAACGCCCGTTTTATTCATTCGATAGCTTTTTTCTATCATTTTCGGAGAGTAAGCATCCAAAGCATAGAGAATTTCACGGCAGAATTCCAGTGCAGAAAATCCGTTGGCAGTTACGATGTTACCTTCTCTTACTGCAGGGTTGTCGATATAGCGGCATTCACCTTTATAACCTATTCCGGCAAATGCTTTGATATACTCCAATGTGTTACTGGTGTGGTTTACTTCATTGAGAAAGCCGTGCATTCCAAGAAAAACGGAAGCATTGCAGATGCCCGCAACCAGCTTTTTATTCAGAGCGGCATCTTTTACTAATGGGACTATCAGGTCTGCTTCTGGGGTAAACCAACTCATACCTCCAATTAATACGATTCCGGCATAATCGGCGGGAATATCATCGATGCTGTAATCGGGCAATACCGTGAACCCACCGCATGACACAACGGGAGCTTTTGTCACCGACACTGTTTTAACCACGTATTTACTCTCGATATCAGGTCCACAGCCGTAATTCAGGTAGGGAGCAATGTACGCTCCTTCCCAATCGGCAAAGTCTTTGAGTAGGACAAATAGAATCTCTTGTTTCATTATTCGTTGTATTTTAGATAATTTATTTTAATCATTTATACCATGCTTATACGGGCAGACATTTCGGCATTGCCAGCAACGAAGTTCCAATACACCTTTTACGGTAATATAGCAAACTTTCCGGCATCCTTTTTGACTAAAATTATTTTCGTCAGCGAGCGCTCCCGAAGGGCAAAGATCGACACATAGGTTGCAGTTGTTGCAAACCTGGTATGTCGCTAACGGATCGGGTTCTAATTCCAACGAGGTTATTACTGCTGTAAACCAAAGCAGATTCCCGTACTTATCATTGGTAAGCAGGTAGTTGCGAGCTATAACTCCAAGTCCGGCAAGTTCGGCGGCATGTTTAAGGGACACACGCGAGCGGAAATGTCCATCTACGAATTTACCGCTGAGCGAAACTATCGACACGGCTTTGTGTTTGAATCCTTTGAGTTCGGCTGCTACATCCGCAGCAACCTGATCCATCTTTTTTACTGCCTCATTGCGTATATCCGTATATGTTCGTATATCCTGTTCGAGAATATCTTTAGGCAAAACCATTCCAAGAGAGATGACCGACTTAGCCGTTGGCATAACATCGGTTGGGTGATATCCCTTCGGAGCCTTTACAAACCGCTCGACCGAGGCAACTCCCACCAGATCAGCTCCAAACGAACGACATAACTTTTTGATCTCTTTATTTGTCATTTCTTTCTAAGTTGTTATTTGTTAATATTCTGTTACTTCTCATAACTTCGTTTTCCAGTCACTTTCGAAACAATGCTCTAGTTCTCCAAAATAATTCTTTATTATCCATTCTTTTAGTAGTTGTATTATATCAAATAATCCCTAGTGCTATTGCGATAAAACTAGGACCATTAATTGCCCCATGTAGAAATACTCCTGTCCATGTGTTTTGTGTCTTTTGTACCACATAAGGCTCTATATACAATAGCGGTAATAACATAACAAGTAGTTGCCAACCAAACGCTATATGAAAAATTGCCCAACCAGTGCCATGTAATATCCACGTTTTGTCTCCGAAAATCTTTTCTTGCCGAGGTAACAACACGCCTCTCCAAAAGAACTCTTCACCTCCGATATTGAGCAACCAATATGGGAACCATGCAAGCAATAGCCAATATCTTTCCGGTGAAAGCGGATCCAAAGTCATAAACGACGGAGTATGGTTGAAATCCGAAAAAAGGACTTGCATCGCAATCATAATTCCACTTGTCAAGAGTCCGATTACCACCAACGCCAGAAGTGAATAACGCCAATCTCTACGAGTCATAGGTCTGAATCGTAGTCGCTCCGCAAAAGTCTCTTTTGTGAATTTGCCCCCTTCTTTGCGAAGCATCATCACGCCGGCAATAATAAGTGGAGTGAAAACTCCAAGTCCTCCGCAAATATACCAGAAGATAATGGACTCCAATCCGGTAACTTCCGAAAAAAACGGAATGCACAAGTGGGTCATCACCCCCAAAAGCATGGCTGCCGATACGAAAATCAGTGTCGATGGCATTAATCTCAATGGTTTCATTTGTATTCTATTGCTTATTATTCACAAAGTTTCTTATTTTTCAATCGACAGAATGTTCGGCAAAGAATAATCCTTTCCGATTCAAATCCAATTTCTTCATTTGGAGAATAATACAAGTCTCTTCGAAAGGAACGATTATCAAAAATGGTAATATAAACCATAGGAAAGAGAAGCTACCCATAAAAATATAAATAAAAGGAATACAGTATATTAATAAGCCTACAATTTTATTCCCGATAGTATGAATTGCACCAAGTTGATAGAACTTGCGGTACATAATCCCGATATTAGCTCCACGAAGTAAGGCTACAGGCATCAAGAATGGTATAAAGTCGGCTAATGCATTAAAATCCCATAAACAAAGCATAATGATTACTACCGTATACATAATAAGATCTGCAAGAGAGTCTAGTTTTGCTCCCCTAGTACTTTGCAGGTTCATTCTACGTGCTACATAGCCATCAAGTATATCGCTAAGTCCACATAAGGAATAGAGTATCATAAATCCATAGTAGTTACTTACAAATAGTAATAAACTCAATGACAGTGGAATTCTAATTAAACTTAGTATATTAGGAATATATCTCATGTAAATGTAATTTTTATCAAAGCTGGTTCTCATATAGTCACCTCTATAGCTACTTCGTTGTTTGTCCCATACTCTACAACTCTATTTCATAAATACGTGATTGCTCTTCCCATGGATGATAACCATCTCCAATATATCGAAAACCATACTTCTCGTAATATCCAACATGAGTGGTGCTCAGATATAAACTCCTGAATCCAAATTTCCGAGCATCCTCTTTGGCTTTTTCTATAAGCATTTGCGCATAGTTATTACCCCTATGATTTTCGTCAATAAATAAGGCGCAGAGCCACGGATATAAATCCATTCGGCTGATAAAGTCATTGGTAATAAGTCCCGCACATCCGATAAATTCGCCCTCTTTTTCCAGAACGTACCACTGAGGCAGTGGATGTAGAGCATCTACACAATGGCTTATACAATTGCTATATAGAATTGGCACCATTTTGTTCCAACATTGCTGTAAATACGCTATAATTTGTTGGGTGTATTGAGGTTGTTCTCTTACTGATATTATATTCATAATGTTGTCTATTATAAGTTCCTTTTTCTATTTGCAGCAATTATAACTAATGCTTGCGGCAAAAACAGCCAAAAACCGGAAATCGGCTCTATGATACATCCAACCACAGCGAACGCCAAAATACAATACCCCAAAATCAGAGGTGCGGGTTTCTGCTCTTTTTTGATATAGCATTGGAGTGTTAGCCCCCAAAGAATAAGTATAATCCCACATACTAAAAACCAAAGGGAGAAAGCACGGCTGTAACTGTCATCTGTGGAGTTTATTAATCCATCTTTTATCATGTCCGTAAAGTCCTCTTTCCCAAGTAATAGCGCATATACTGTGTGGATTATTCCTGTTATAACAAGAAATGTCCCACTGTATTTCCAAAGTTTCATATTTTCATTCATTGTCATAGATAATATTTTATTAATGTGCTTTTATAGTCTTTATTACTTTTTCTTTTTCTTATAGTTCTGATGGAGTTGTGTTTGCCAAATTTTTAGCTTCTTTTACAAAATGGGAAAAGTCGGTATATCCCAATTCGTCGTATAAATCATAACTACCATTTGCACGATAGTTCTTCAATGCAGTTTTAAAGCGTAAAGCTTTAAAGCATTGTTTGGGTGATATACCTAATACTTCTTTGAAATATCTATTGAGTGTAGGATTTGACACACCAACTTCCTTACTTACTGTGTTCAATTTGTAATTACGGTTATTATTGATATAGTAAATTGCTTTTATTACAGTATTGAGTTTGAAATCAGAACTAAAGATTTTCATATTACTTAAAAGCCAATTCTCTACAAACTGAACTCGCTCGGCAAAAGAGCTTTGCAATTTTAGTTCGTCTATTACTTTTTGATTTAGATACTTTTGCAGAGACAAATGATTATCCACCAAAGTTGAAATATCTTTAGACAAACAGGAGTACAAAACTCCCGGCTTGAATTTTATTGAAAATTCATGGGTTCCGGGAGCGTGTATTACAGTGATCGCTTCTGTTAAGCTACCAGATATCTTATCACCCGATGTATCAATTATACCATGTTCACGATGTACTTTGAATGTTTGGCTACTATCAGATAGATAAATTGAAACTAATGTATTGGCATTTGGTAAAGCCACAAGTGAAAACGGATTTATAGAATTGTTAGGAGTACATATTTCAAAATAATACTCTACAACATCCTTTAATTCAAAGCAGGGATATTTAATTTCTACTTTTTCCTCATCTTCAAATATGACTTTACCCTTTACCATGTTTATTTAGTCAAATGATATAATACCTGAATACCAAGCCCGAATGTCATCATTCGCTCTTTTTTGTTGGTTAATAGCTGTTGTGTCCAATCAAGCAATCCACCGTCAGCAATTTCAATAGTATTGCCGCCGATCACTATTTGCTGCTTTATTCTGAAACCATGATAATAGTTATTATCATGTTCTGGTGCTATAACCAAGACCTCAAGATTACTATTCTTTTCCCGGACATACGATATTGATTCCATTATAAGCGGGCTTTGACTGTCATAACCTTTGCATGGAATAATCTCATAATATATTTTCTCCACACCGTAACTTTTACATATTTCATATGATGTAGTTAAATGTTTTAATAGTTCTTCTTTCTCAAAATTAAAGCTACCAGTATCTCTACCACATGAAATAAGGGCGAGAACAGTAAAATGAGGAGTGAAATTAGGATTATTAAATACCTGTGTCCTTATTACCCGTGAAATGTTGCTGTAATTATAGGTTTTGTTATCTAATTCTCCTTTTTTCTTTAACGATGCGTAATGTAATGCTATTGCATTCGTCGGGTCTGCCTGTACTTCTGTGTTTCTTAAAGAAGTAAGGACTTTTTTTTGATCTACTGTTGCTATAACACTACTTGTTCCAAATTGAGCGACCGGGGAAAGTTCTATGGGTTCAAATCCTCTACCTGCTATTAATTTATAGCACCGTAATTCTTTTTCTTTATATTCTAAAACATCTTCTAATAAGGCGGGCTTAACAAGCTTGTTACCCTCATATTTACTTAGTAAAGACGAGGGAGTTTCCTGCTGAACACGCTTGTTAAAAATGTCCAGTAAAACAGTGTTCAGTTCCGACCCGCTTAATTCATCGGACAACACTTTAGCTATATCCTGCAAATCTAACTTACTAATAATGTGATCGCCTATATCTTTTTTCATTTTTTCCTAATACTATATAAATGTTCATCAACTATTTGTCCCTCTTTTATAACTGAGGACTTAATAATGGCTTCCTTTTCAAAACCTGTTTTTATTTTGTAATCGTATCATTTTAATGTACTTATTGTTTTTTGCAAAGGTAATCTCATATGTCATATTAATAAGTGTAAAAATGAATCAATCTGCTAATTTTTTTAATAGCCTAATCATTAATCAAATTTGTTCTAATAGTTAATCCTGAATTTTATCTTTTAGTTCTTTTTTTAATTCTGATGGAATATCATTCCAATGTAAGTTTAATAGAGCTCCTTCTAAAGAATAGAGATAATAGCACACAGGTATAGTCTTTTCAGGATGTTGTTCACGTATCTTTATAAAAGCTTTGACAGATGTTGTTTCTGCAAGATCGGCTAAAGTGAATATACCAATTTCATTAAGGTATTTCTCGATAGTTGCACCTATGTTCTTTGCATTTCTTAAATTGTTGTCTATTTTTGATTTCATTTTTACTATGGATTACGTAATATATATCTTCTTTCTACAAATTCGGTAATATTTTATCATTTCGGCAATACTTATTCTACAATGATTCAATAGATCGCTTTAAACATCTAATCGGTACCCAACCTTTCTTGGTTGAATTTTCTTTTCGACACCATAACCAACCATTTAGGCATCTTGAGCCGATTACTATCTCGTCTTGATTTACTGGTAACTCATAAGCAGAATAGTCTTCTAATGCAATGGCTATTTGCCGTTCATTCGGTAAGGTCTCACATACGTTCAAAATTTGTATAGGTACCCAACCTGTCATTCCATTGCCCGCTATGCACCAAACCCAATTTACCCATTCTAGATCAGTTTCTTTTATAGCTAAATTGACTACAACTTTTTCATCTTTCTTTAATATAATAGGATTTTCATAGCTTTCAACCCATTTGCACACAACAATATATTTATCTAAATATTTCATTATCTTGTTATTAAGTTGTTTTCAATAGTTACTTTTATATTTTTAGCGATTTATTAAATCGCTGGTTATATTTAACTTCATCTTTACTGGTTATTACATAAAGTATTGACAGTTGCTTTATGCTATGTAATTCCATGCCGCGAAGTTAAAACATAGAGTTTTTCAAAAATAGGAAAAATCGGACATTTTATTCAGCAGCGATCTTTGAGGGCGTTTTACCGTAAAATAATTTAAACTCTTTTATGAAATGAGTTTGGTCATAGTAACCAAAATCATAATATGATTTTTCGGATTTTATTAATTTAACTGAAGGGTCAATCTTTAAAAGATTTTGAAAACGAACAATTCGGCAAAAAAACTTGGCTGTATCTCCTATGTAAAAATTAAAAAGTCGTTGTAAATGACGACTACTTATTCCATCATTCAAATCTTTCTCAATAATAATCGATCCTTTGCTTTTTAAAATAGTTTCTAATGCACAGAAAAATCTATTATCAAAAGGTTTATCTATTTTATTAATGTGCTTAATAAAATAGATATTGAGTTCATCGCACAAATCCTGAAGGCATAAGCATCTATCTTTCGATTGTTGAATTACATTGTATATACAAGGTTGCACGGTATTTAAACGTTCGTAATGGTTGCTTAATTCTGACGCATCTATATTAAATAGTGACGGAAATATACCCGGAAGAAACCGTATCCCGAAATAATTGAATTCTTTATCAATGCCAATCTTCACAAAAGAATTGCAGTACCCCATTATATATGTTTCATCATAATTTGTACAATTAAAAACGATATCAATACACCCATCAGCAACTACACGATAATTGTATATATCATCTAGTGGCTTAATAGTCTTTAGATTCCAATAACAATAAATAAAGTCTTGTAGTTGTGCGTCAGGTGGCAACTCAATATATGAGACCTCGCCATTAGTTCCTATTACTGCTGGCTGTACTGGAGTGTACAGGCTTCTTATGTTGTATTCCAATTTCAAATTACGAGTGCTAACTTAGATTATTACTTTATCAACTTTATATATCGGCTATCTCTCACTATGAATCAAAAGCTGACATAGCTTTAAAATATTCGGTGTGGAAATCTATGCATTCCTTTACTTTATTTGTATGGAATGTAATTGACAGGTCTTTGAACTTCATGCTGACTACATTTATAAATTGTTGCAATATAGTAAAATTTGGAGTGTGCCATGGTATTTATCATGAAGATTTAAGTGTTATTTGGGAAACTATCTCGTAGAGACAGTAGTGGTTTTATTATGCCATCCTTGGACAGTTTTGAAAACGGCTCCTGATTCTTCTTTCATTTGCCGATGAAAGTTAGATCAACACGTTTTATAAACCTTTTAAAATTGAAAGTATGGAAGTAGTAACCATTGAAAAGAGAACCTTTTCGTATGTCTGCGAACGGTTCACTGAGTTTGCCAAACGGATAGAAAGTTTGTGCAGCACTCATACCCAGAAAGTAGAAAACTGGCTGGATAGTCAGGAAGTATGCCTGTTGTTAGGATTTAGTAAACGAACGCTGCAATATTATAGAAGTAGTGGACGGCTGGCTTATTCTCAAATCGGCAGCAAGATTTATTATAAGTCTTCCGATATTGAAAGAATTATTGCGGACAGTGAAATACAAAATCAATCACCCAAACAAATTATGCCTTATGAGAAGAACTAAAGAAGATTATCCATCCTTCAATCTGTTTTCCATTGTCGGCACATGGGAAAGCGTTAATCTGAATCCTACGGTTATCATCTATCGGAACGGTAAAGAATATCTCCTTTCTATTGTATATGTATCGGAAACCACCAAGCAGGCTTCACCCGCTACTTATGAGATACAGCAAGATGGTAGCCAGTATTTTATCGCCACTGCATCCAAACGGCTCTCTGTAGATTATGACCCGGCAAAAGATGTACTTAGCATCTCATCATTGGGTGACTATCTGCGCAACTAGCCTGCTATCTAGCGATCTTGAAATCAATATTTCAATAAAACAATCTTTCAATCATGGAACTAATAAATAAAGATACCCCACAAATCAAAGAATTTATTTCTTCGCTCGATTCGATGCTGGACGGCATTGAATCTATTGTCAAACACTACAAGCCCCACCTAAACGGGGAACGCTTTCTTTCTAATAATGAGGTTTCCAAGAAACTGAATGTCAGTCTACGAACCTTGCAGGAGTGGCGAGATACGGGGCTAATCCCCTTTATCCAGATAAAAGGTAAAATCATCTATCGTCAAAGCGATATTGATAAGCTGCTCCAAAAGCATTACTTTGAAAGTTGGAAAGAATAACCTGCTAGCCCCGAGAACATTTTTTTCGGAATTTAATTTGAATCATTGACTTTACCAGTGAAGTATTTAGTCTGTGCAAGTTTTTAGATGAAAATACGCTCGAATGAAATGAGAGGAAGATTTTCATCTAAACCGAAGGCTCGGACTTGAACGGGCTAAATACGGAACTTACCTTTGTCAATGTTTTATATTATATTCTGGAAAAATTTTAATATATTGCCCTTGACTTTTATTTATCTTCATTTTGAACGTATCTGGTTCAATTTGGCATATTGATATTTTAGTCCTTTATAATAATAACGTAATCAATATAGTCACCTGGGAAATCAGAAATCTGTTCATTAGGCCTTCTGTTATATGCTTTAAATCCGACTCCTTCATACATTTGTTGTGCAGGAAACAACCCAACATTTGTTGTTACTATTATCCTATTTACATCATTTAGAACAATTCTTCTATAAGCTTCTTGGAGTTGTATTTTCCCATATCCATTATTTTTATATTTTGATACAATACAATTATGGCCAATTTCAATATAATCAGGAATATTCCTAGGATCCCATGAAATCATTCCTATTGCTTCATTATTTAATGTTGTGATAAAACCATATTTGTCTGCAATTTGCAAATTGTCAAAAAAGAAATTATCAAATTCTTTCCAGTCTGAACTCCAACGTTGAGCACATCTATAATCAAATGAATATGCATCTGCCAGCAATTCAAATATTGTTCCTCTATTAAATTCACTTACTTTATTAAATTCAATATTCATTTATTATTTCTCTATATTCAGCTTCATGACACAAAGATAATGTGTGAACCTTAATAGCCCAAAGTATTATAGTGAAATCAAAAGACTATTTTTAATCTGAATCGAAAGTTTGGATTAGGAAGGCTAAATACATAACTTACCTTCAGCGATATTCCACATTGAGTTCTGGAAAATTTATGATAAAAGAAAAGGATTGAGAAAATGAAATTCATTCTTCCCAATCCTTTTCTATATTGACTACTAACTTTATTATATAGCCAGTTCCGATAAACAGTTATTTACTTTCTGCATATCTTTTAGAATATTCTGATCTAGTACCCGTGCGTAGTGTTTCGTCACGCTAGTATCTGCATGACCTAACATCTTGGCTACATTTTCCATACTTACGCCATTCGCAAGGCATACGGAAGTGGCATAGGAGTGTCGGGCTGAATGTGTGCACAGATTTTTCTGTAACCCGCATACATCGGCAATCTCTTTCAGGTAGCTGTTCATGCGCTGATTGCTCAATACAGGCAATAGTTTTCCGGTACATTCTGCCACATTTTTATACTTTTCAAGTATTGAAGCTGCCACAGGTAGCACAGGAATGTTACACATGATTTTTGTCTTTTGGCGGTTCTTCCTTATCCAAAGTTCCCCTTTATTGTCTTTTACCAAGTGTTCAGGTGATAAGTCTTTCACATCGCTAAACGCCAAACCTGTAAAAACGCAAAAAATGAAAACATCCCGTACCTGTTCTACTCGCTTAATCGTGAACTCTTTGGCAAGAATGATTTTAATCTCGTCCATTGTCAGAAATTCAGGATCGGTTTCTTCCAGTTTGAAACGGTAGTAAGCAAATGGATCTTTCTTTATCCAGTCGTTTTCCAAAGCAATGCGGATAATCTTCTTCAAGTTCTTTAGTCGGGTGATAGCAGAGTTCTGCGCACAACCCTTTTCAATCTTCAAAAAAGCATCGAACTTAGAAATGAAGTTGGCTTCCAAGTTGTTCAGAGCAATATCCGATAGCTGGTATTCTTTCTTAATGAATTCTTCCAAATATCGGGTAGTGGTTTCATACCGTTGAACAGTCTTACTAACGAAATCTTTGCCGATTAACTTGCGGCTTTGTTCGTTATGCTCCCTGAATACCTGCAATAGCGTTTTGCTATCTTCGTCCACACCATAAAACAACTTTCTCACAAGATCAACGGTGATAACTTTGCCGGAAGTTTCCAGTTCTCTATAAATTTGGTGTATGTGTGAACGTGTGATTTCTAAGTAGTGGTTCAGTTCCACCGACATACGGTCTTTGCCTTTTGAATTTTCTTTTGCCTGATTCCATAGGTTTACAGGACAGCTTCTTTTGATAGAAATATCTACCATACAGCCATTTACGGTGATTCTCATGCACACGGGTGCTTCCCCGTTCTTTAATAATTTGCCTTTCTTGATGAAGAACAATACAGAAAATGATTTTCGAGCCATTTTACATCGTTTTTAAAGTTACAAAACTATGTATTCTCTTACAAAGTAAGTTTATGCAAAAGACTATGAATCAGTGAGAAAGGTGCAAATTCGTGGGACTTTTTCCGACTAAATTTTAGTCCCACGATTTATCCACCGATAATATGCTTGAAACAGCTATTTACTGCTACCTGCCAGAAAAAAGAAATCCCCGATAATGCTTGATTATCAGGGATTTACTTGATTCTTCTTGTTGTTTCAGTGATCCGCCTGGGGCTCGAACCCAGGACCCCAACATTAAAAGTGTTGTGCTCTACCTGCTGAGCTAGCGAATCAATCCTTATTTGCGAATCAGTTATTTCCTGATTGCGGGTGCAAAGGTAGTTACTTTTATTTAATTTGCAAGCATTCCGTAGAAAAAAGTTTCAATTATTTTTCCTCGTTATGGCTTGTTTCTTGATTATCAGTAGTTTCTACTTCATCATATTTTATTTTTTTCTTTGTTGATAATAAAGCGTTGGTAGTAGGAGAGCATCAAAGTTGTTAGTGGCAAGGCGATAATCATGCCGAGCATTCCCATTAATGAACCCCAGATAGAAAGAGATAAAAGGATGATGGCAGGATTCAGTCCGGTAATCTTTCCCATGATTTTGGGGACAAGGAAGGTATCCTGTATGATTTGTACGATTGCAAAGACGGCTAATGCACATGCAATGATAATCCAGAAGTTCTGTCCGGTGTCGGCAGCTTTGAGGATTGCCAATAAAATGGTGGGAAGGAAACCAATGATTTGCAAGTAGGGAACCATATTCAATGCTCCGATGAAAAGTCCCAGAGCGATAGCCATGGGGAAATCGATAATCAGGAAACCGATGCTGAAAAGAATACCTACGCAGAAAGCAACCAAAGCCTGTCCACGGAAATATCTGTTCATACCATCCTGTACGTCGTGAACCAGGTTGGAGGCAAACGTACGGTATTTATTGGGTAGCAGATGCAACCATCCTTCAGCTATCGCTTCGTAATCCAATAATATAAAGATTACATATAATAATATAATGAAAGAGGCAAGGATGCTGAATAGAATGTTGAGAGATTCTGCAAGCAAAGTCCACACTCTGGGGACGGTATCCTTGATTGCCGCCAGGATATTCTCTTCACTTAATACACGGTTCAACGCCTGAAGATCAATGTTCTCGTGGATAAATTCAGAAAGATTCTTAGGCACATTGTTACCGGCTCCATTGGTGAGGTAAGTCACTAGCAAGTCGTTCATTCTGCCTATTTCCGAAATCATCGGCGGCACTAATAGGTAGAATAAAGTGACTCCGATAACCGTAATGAGGAATAAGGAACAGAAGATGGAAATAATGCGGCTTTTTAATCGTAGCTTATACTGGAAGAATTTGACTAACGGATAGACCATATAAGCTATCAGCCACGCAATAAAGAAAGGTAATAACACTCCGCTAAGACGTTCCACGAGCATTAATATTCCTACAACTAACACACATCCGATAGAGCCGCGTATAAAACTGTCGAATGTTATCTTTTTCCTTTCCATAATCTTTTTCTTTTATAGAGTTTATACTTTCTGCTCATCTTCCCCTCGTGCACGGAGATAACATTCCCTGCACAGAGGCTCGTATTCGGCTGTTTCGCCTAAAAGAACCTGTTTCTCATTCTTGACAGTACGATGTGAGAAAGAAGCCAGCTGGCCACATTTCACACAGATTGCATGAACTTTGGAGACTTCATCAGCAATGGCGCATAATTGCGGCATTGGTCCGAACGGATTTCCTTTGAAGTCCATATCCAACCCTGCAATGATAACACGGATTCCATTGTTGGCGAGCTGGTTGCATACATCAATCAAACCACTGTCAAAGAACTGTGCTTCGTCAATGCCTACTACATCTATCTCGGAAGTAAAGAGTAGGATACTGGCTGACGAATCGATGGGAGTGGAGGCGATAGAATGGCTGTCGTGAGAGACTACATCTTCTTCTGAATAACGGGTGTCGATAGCTGGTTTGAATATCTCTACACGTTGTTTCGCAAATTTCGCTCTTTTCATTCTACGAATTAATTCCTCTGTTTTTCCGGAGAACATGGAACCGCAGATTACTTCGATCCGGCCTCTTCTTCTAGTCTCCTGTATGTGGTCTTCTGAAAATAATACCATGAGATTTTGTGTTTTCTTGATTAAGTAAATATGTGGACAAAGGTAAGCAATTCAATGTGCAAGAACTGTTAAATTATCCATTATTTTAAGTTATTGCATAAATTATTCCTACATTCGCACCGTATAAACAATGGACTGACATGAAACAGAAGCTATTAACAGATATTGAGTTGGATGTTCATGAGTTGAAGTATCTCATGGATTCATTTACCAAGGAGCCGACTCCGACTTTGTCTGAACTGTTGAAGCGGAGCATTACACGGATGCAGGGACGTTTGGATGAACTGCAGCAGGAGGTGGATGCTGTTCAGGTAATTTCTCCGTCAGCTGTGGAAGAGACAGCGGAAGAGGAGGATGAAGTTGCCGGGTCTGAAGAGGATTCCCCCGTGATTATACAATCTCTCGAATCGGTTGTTGTGAAAGAAGATGAGGAAGGAGAAGCCATTGTTGCGGAAGAGAAACCTGTCGTAATAGCGGCAGCTGCAGAGACAGCAGCAGAAGAAGCAGCAGCAGAAGCAGCAGCAGCAGAAGAAGCAGCAGCAGAAGAAGAAGAAGAAGAAGAAGAAGGGAAAAAAGAGGAACCGGCAATTGTTGAGGAACCTGTCGTTGAAACTGTTGTGAAAGAGGAAGAACCTAAATCGGCTGTGTTGGGAGAAAGTCTCAAACTGTCTGCTGGCTTGCGACATGCTATCAGCTTGAATGATTCTTTCCGTTTTTCTCGTGAACTGTTCGGAGGCGACACTGATTTGATGAATCGGGTTATCGAACAGATATCAGTAATGAGTTCCTACAAGACTGCAGTCGCATTTCTGTCCTCGAAAGTCGAATTGAATGAAGAAAAGGAGGCGGTGAACGACTTTCTGGAACTACTAAAGAAATTTTTTAATCAATCAGCATAAAACAAAAACAAGATGGGAAAGCTATATGTGGTGCCTACGCCGGTAGGGAATCTGGAGGACATGACTTTTCGGGCTATCAAAGTCCTGAAAGAGGTCGATCTGATTTTGGCGGAGGATACACGTACTTCCGGTATTTTGCTGAAACACTTTGAAATAAAGAATGCAATGCAATCTCACCACAAATTTAATGAACATAAAACGGTGGAAAGTGTTGTTAATAGAATAAAGGCAGGTGAAACGGTGGCACTAATTTCGGATGCCGGAACGCCTGGAATTTCCGATCCCGGATTTCTGGTTGTTCGTGAGTGTGTACGCAACGGCATTGAAGTGCAGTGCTTGCCGGGAGCAACCGCTTTTGTTCCGGCACTCGTTGCATCGGGATTGCCGAACGAGAAGTTCTGCTTCGAGGGGTTTCTCCCCCAGAAGAAAGGACGGCAGACACGACTGAAGACATTGGCGGAAGAACACCGTACGATGGTGTTTTATGAATCACCCCACCGTCTGTTGAAGACGTTAACACAGTTTGCCGAATATTTCGGTGCTGAACGTCAGGCAACCGTGTCGCGTGAAATATCCAAGCTCCACGAAGAAACAGTTCGGGGCAGTTTGGCTGAATTGATAGAACACTTTACCGCTACCGAACCCCGGGGCGAGATTGTGATAGTATTAGCAGGAATAGATGATTAAATAATTTCATTAAAAAACGTAAAACGTAAACGTATGAAAAAGTTAGCTGTTTTATTTGTATGCGTAGCCATGTTAGCTTCGTGTGATAGCTTTAAAGGTGGAAGTAAAGACCTGAAAGCTGAAAATGATTCTCTTTTGATGGAACTGAACCAGCGCAATGCTGAACTGGATGATATGATGGGTACTTTCAATGAAGTTCAGGAAGGTTTCCGTAAGATCAATGCTGCCGAAAGCCGTGTTGACTTGCAACGTGGAACCATCACTGAAAACTCTGCCAGCGCCAAGCAACAGATTGCTTCTGACATCGAATTCATCTCCAAACAAATGGAAGAAAACAAAGCGCAGATTGCAAAGTTGCAGGCACAGTTGAAGAACAGTAATTACAATTCTGCACAGATGAAAAAAGCTGTTGCCGCTTTGACTGCTGAATTGAACGCTAAACAACAACGTATCGAAGAACTTCAAACTGAACTGGCTTCCAAGAACATCCGTATCCAGGAATTGGATGCTGCTGTCAGCGACTTGTCTGCTGCTAAAGAAACGTTGGCTGCAGAAAACGAAGCGAAAGCTAAAACCGTTGCTGAACAGGAAAAGAGCCTGAATGCTGCCTGGTTCGTATTCGGTACAAAATCTGAATTGAAAGCTCAAAAGATTCTTCAGAGCGGAGACGTGTTGAAGAGCGCTGATTTCAATAAGGATTATTTCACTCAAATCGATATCCGTACAACCAAAGAAATCAAGTTGTACTCTAAACGTGCTGAGTTACTGACTACTCATCCGTCCGGTTCTTATGAATTGGTAAAAGATGACAAAGGCCAGTTGACATTGAAGATTACTAATCCTACTGAATTCTGGAGTGTATCCAGATACTTGGTTATCCAGGTAAAATAAGGTAGACATTCCTTTTTGATTTGCCAATGTGCTGATTCCTGAATTCAAGAAATTAGCACATTGGCTTTTTTATTTCCTATATACGCATAACTACTGATGAAATATAAAAATCTCTTTTTTGATCTTGATGATACCATTTGGGCTTTCTCTCAAAATGCCCGTGATACTTTTGAAGAAGTATATCAGAAATATTCGTTCGACCGTTATTTTGATTCGTTCAATCATTATTATACCCTTTATCAGCAAAGAAATACCGAACTTTGGATTGAGTACGGCGAAGGAAAAATAACGAAAGATGAATTGAACCGTCAACGTTTCTTTTATCCTTTACAGGCTGTGGGAGTGGAAGATGAAGCGCTTGCCGAACAGTTCTCGAAAGATTTTTTCGCGATTATTCCCACTAAAAGTACTTTGATGCCTCATGCAAAAGAGGTATTGGAATATCTTGCTCCTAAATATAACCTCTATATCCTTTCCAATGGATTCCGTGAATTGCAATCACGCAAGATGCGTTCGGCAGGAGTGGACGGGTATTTCAAAAAAGTGATTCTTTCGGAAGATCTCGGAGTGTTGAAGCCTTGGCCGGCGATATTCAATTTTGCCTTGTCTGCCACTCAATCCGAATTGCGCGAATCCTTGATGATTGGTGACAGTTGGGAAGCGGATATAACCGGAGCGCACGGAGTAGGGATGCATCAGGCTTTTTACAATGTGACGGAACGGACTACTTTCCCTTTCCTTCCCACTTATCACATACATTCCTTGAAAGAATTAATGGATTTATTATAGGTTTTCTGGATTAAGTCGTATTTTTGTTGCGTTTTAATTTTGCATAAAATACGATATAATCATGGATAGTACGCTTCTGCCTTTTGCCTTACTTTGTTTCACTTCATTCTTTACATTGACCAACCCATTGGGAACGATGCCTGTCTTCCTTACCATGACCCATGGTATGACGGATAAGGAACGTCAGTCTATCGTACGTCGCGCCACCATTGTGTCGTTTATTACAATAATGGTATTTGTCTTTGCCGGGCAGTTTCTTTTTAAGTTTTTTGGTATTTCTACCAATGGCTTCCGTATTGCCGGTGGGGTGATTATCTTCAAGATCGGCTTTGATATGCTTCAAGCCCGTTATACACCGATGAAACTGAAAGATGAAGAAATCAAAACGTATGCGGATGATATCTCTATTACTCCTCTTGGCATTCCTATGTTATGCGGTCCCGGAGCGATTGCCAATGCTATTGTCTTGATGCAAGATGCACACTCTTATGAAATGAAGGGAATTTTGATCGGCACTATCGCCCTGATTTATCTGCTGACTTTCTTTATTCTTCGTGCTTCTACGAAATTGGTAAACGTATTGGGCGAGACGGGAAACAATGTAATGATGCGCCTCATGGGATTGATTCTGATGGTGATTGCGGTGGAATGTTTCGTCAGCGGATTGAAACCGATTTTGGTGGATATTGTGAGAGAGGGGATGCTTCCTTGATGATAATAAATGGATGACAACTATAAGGAATATTTTATTTTAAATTACTTTTGTCAAAAATAGATTCCCGAATTTTTTTATAATCCCTTTAATAGAAATGAGACTAAAACTCCAAGGCTTGCCAAAGAGTTTAGTCTCATTTTTACCTTTATAAATCAGTATCTTTTTTATATTCTGGAATTGGATATATTGCATCTACTCTTTTTTATTTCATTAAAAAGAAGTGAATTGTTTATGGATTCTGATCTGTGGCAATATTTAAGCTTTCATTACCGTCGAACTCTGTCATTGGAATCATCATCGTCATTTCCCAGTCTTCCGGATCAATATAACGTCTGTAGTCTAATAGACGTGCTCCTTTTCCCCATAATTCGATACGACGTTGAGGTAAATGTTTCTTACGTAAAACTATTTATGTATATATTTATAAATAATAAGACCTGCAATTTTAGAATTAATCGAAATTGCAGGTCTCATCTACTTATTTAAAACTTATCCTTATATGGAGGCAATATTAAAAAATGTTTTATCGAGGTAGATTATCACTCCATCCCTCTGTTTGTATAACCCCAAAACCTGAATTAACTTCAAAAGAAGGTATTGGGTACACAAATTTGGCAATGTTGAAATTAGTATACGCTCCATCTGCCACACTAATAATTTTGCCTAATCTTCTTGCATCAAAGAAGCGATGTCCTTCTTGAACCAGTTCTAATTTTCTTTCTTTGTCAATCACATCAATAATCGTCTGATCCTCTGCAATTTCACTATCATCCAAATCCGGATTTCTTTTTGCCGCTACTTCCAACAGTTTTTCTTTAGCTTTACCATAATCAGGAGTTGATTGTTTTGCATATGCTTCTGCCTGTATTAAATACATTTCAGGCAGTCTGAAAACCGGCAAGTTAGAAATCTGATTATTGGTTGTGATACCACGCATTTTTCCACCAGTCCACGTACCGCCAAGAAGTGCCAGACGAATATCATTAGATGAATATTCTGCTATTGTTGCGCTGTTAATAGACAAACCGTATTTATTCCATAAAGTATTCAGAGCATTAGCAGATAAATAATCATCTTCGGCTTTTGCTATAAAAAAAATGTCTTCTGTCGAAACAGCCAATGTCGTGTACATATTCTTATAGTCTTCTTTGGTTGATACAATTGTACCACCACTTAGGGTTATTGCCTCTTGAGCCGCCGTAATGGCCCCTTCGTAATTTTTCATATAGAGTTTTACGCGAGCTTCAAGTGCAGCAACTGCAGCCGTATTCATATACTGTTTACCTACATTTTCAACACCTTCTTTAGCATAATATTCTTTAGCCTTCGTTATATCATCAAGAATCAGGCTATAATTTTGTTCTACACTGACTCTTGACACCTGTGAATAGGCAGGGACGGGCTCAGTAACGTTTACGATACCTAATGTCGTTTTGTTGGCTTCCGAATATGGCAAACCAAACATGTTAGTCAAATAGAAAGAGCAGAGGGCTTTAATTGCATAGGCTTGAGCGATGCATCCTTCCACTTCTGTCAGATCCCCCTTTGTTACTTCTTTAAATGAAGCACCTTCTTTAATGATACGTGCACAACGGTCGATAGCCCAATATCCGTATGCCCATATTTCTTCTATGTATGAATTAGTATCCAGTATCTGATAGCGGAAGATGTCATAGAAATGAGACGTTGCAACGGAATGTGAAGTGATATCCGTTGGCGCATCTCCAATTGCTAATACATCACGTCCCAGAAAACGATATGAACCTAATGTGTAATATACACCATTTAAAGCATTCTGAAAATCTTGGGTAGTAACCAAGGCTTCTTCTGTCGGAACAGAAGTTGATGGCGTTTCTGTCAAGAAGTCATCGCATGCGGTGAATGAAATTGCCATCCAACCGGTTAATAAAGCAAATAATATTTTCTTCATTGTCATAAATTTCTAAAGTTATTTTTTAGAAGCTAAGATTAAGACCGAACATGATATTTCTAGGTACAGGATATGCCCAAGACTGCATACCGGTAGATCTAGTTTGTGGATCAAATCCTATAAAATCTTTAGCAGTGATAGTGAACAAATTGTCAGCAGAGATATAAACTCTTAAATTGTCAATAGCCACTTTATTCATAAGGTTCTTCGGAAGAGTATATCCTAAAACCATGGATTTCATTCTCAAATAAGAACCGTTCATTAAGAAACGGCTGGAATTAGTTTCTGCTCCCGAGTTGTCTCCAGCTACAAATTTGGGTACGTCGGTTATATCTCCCGGCTTTTGCCAGCGGTTGTCATAAACATAGTTAGATACCGGACCTAAGAAATAATGTCCAACCTGCATATCAAATGCAAATCCGGAGTTATATACTTTATTTCCCAAGGTGAAACTGGTATCAAAAGAGAAGTCAAAACCTTTGTATTTGAAATTCATTCCAAAGCCACCATAAAATTTAGGATCGGCAGAACCTACAATTCGCTGACCGGCCTCATTTACATTTTTTGTTTTCTCATCCCCTTCTTGTCCTTTATACCACATTGCTTCTCCTGTTTCAGGATCCACTCCTGCATATTCCGGCATATAGAATGTATTATACGCCTCGCCAACTTTTCTGATAGTTAGAGTATTCTCAATTGGTTTTTCTGTGGCAAGTTTTATGATTTTATTTTTATTTGCCGTACCAGTGAAACGAACATCCCAACTGAAATCCTTATTTCTAAGTACGTTAGCGTTAATCAAGAATTCTATACCTTTGTTTTCCATCTCACCTACATTTTTTAGGATAGACCCGAATCCAGTTGTGTAAGAAAGTGGTACATCAAATATCATATCTTTTGTCCGTTGGTTATAATAATCTACTTCGAGTGTCAGTCTTTCAAAGAAAACAGCATGGATACCGATATCGGCTTTTGCAACAGTCTCCCATTTTAGATCCGGATTGGCTATTTGGTAAGGAATAGCTCCTGGTTTACCATTATAAGAATATCCATAATTATATAATCCCATTGCTGCATAATAACCAATATCCTGATTACCTACAGTTCCATAACTACCTCTGATAGTCAAATCTGTCAACCAACTTTTGGTATTTTCCATAAAGCTTTCGTTAGAGATGCGGTATTTTGCTCCTATAGACCAGAAAGGAGCCCATTTGTTGTTTACACCAAATCTTGACGAGCCGTCATAACGGAAACTGCCTGACAGATAATATTTATCATTCAAGTTATATTCTGCATTCATAAAGAATGAAGAAAGAGTGCTTGCTTTGGTTGAAGATCCCGCCCCTGTTGGCTTGGAAGCATTGTCCAATTCAAAAACAGCATCACTAGGATATCCACTGGCAGCTGCATAAATTGTTCTATAAGATATTTTCTGTGCTTCTTGTCCCAACAATACATTCAAATGATGCATGTCTTTGAAAGTGCGGTTGAAGTTTACGGTATTGGTAATGGTCAAGGTTGTTGCCCTTTCCTGATTTCTTTGACCAAGCATACCGCTACCGGAATATTGAGGATTATAAATTGAACTGTAAAAGAACTCGTCCAAGTCAATTAAGCTCAATCCTGCATTTGTCTTCCATGTTAAGCCATCAATAATATTAGGTACTGATATACATATCTACACTGGAAATCCTTCCGTCCTCGGAGGGATTTCTTTTTAATTATACGTGATAATGGAAATCATGGGATTAGATATTTTGTATATAAAATAAAAGCCCCTACTTTTGCATTTAGAAGTTGGGGCTTAAAAGTTGATTACTCTGAAGTTTCGAGTTGCTTCGCAAGTTTTTCACTTTCTTCAACTGTGAGCATAATGCCATCGCTAGTGGCGTTAAACTCATTAATCATAACTTCCATTTGGCTATGATTTTCTGCTACTTTTTGGAGTAGCTTTGTTAAAATATCGTCCATATTTTTAACTTTTAGTTATTAATTCTAAATATTTGTATCTCTGGCTGAGACTTCACAAATATACGAATAATAATTAAGAATTCCAAACTAAAGTAGCAAAATGAAAGAGCAAGAGGGTATTTTATATCTTTTTGCTCTTTTGCATTTATCTGTAAATTTGTCTTCGGACACCGTACAGACACTTCCTACCTACGTATATAATATCAGTATTAACCAAAACATATATTGATATGACAACTAATGATGTATTTTTAGACGCCTGCAAAGGGCTAGTGATGCACTGTAATTGCAACATTCTTATTCTTAATGTGCTAGGCGATTTTAGAGCATATATAGCTCCGGAAGTCAGATTAAAAACTAGGGAATGTCGTTACAACGAAGTCCAGGATGCGCAAGACATTACAAAACTAATCTTGAACCTTGGACACAATTTTGCTCAAGGAATGAATGAACAAACACTTCGTGAAAAGGTGCAGTCCGTCCACAAAGAGAGTTTCAAGTTCGGTACTGATGATTATATGTGGTTCACAAAAGTTGATTTAAACCGTTAATTTGTTGTTTGAGTATAGGAAAGTAGTTATATTTGCATAGTCCTTTTAGGATAAGACATTGTTGGAAAATAAAAGAAGTGCCTTAGATATTCGTTAAAATCGCCAAATCTACCGAATGTATATACAGGGCACAGAGGACAACTCATACAAGTGGGTTGCCTTTCTGTGCGTATATACAGGTGTTTGGCGATACCTAACGAGTATTCACAGGAAGAGCAGCCCACTTTCTTTATATATAACGTTCTCACTGGCTGTCTGAGGAAAATCGTTTAAAATTCGCCATTATGAAAAAGATTTTGTTAATTGTAGCATTAACACTGATGAGTGTTATTGCATTTGGTCAAAAAGGGTATGAAAAAATAGGGCGGGATACTGTTGGTGTGTTAATCAAAGACCCTATTAATGGTACGTTTGTTGCTAATGGGATGGAAAAAATAAGAAATGCTCTTTTAGGTAGTATTGGCAAAAATTTTGAAAAAATGACTCCACTTCAACAAAAGAACTATCTAAACACAGAAGAAGGGAAACGTAAATTAACGACATTAGAAAAAGAACGAAAAAAATTATTTACTACTACATGGTGTTTTGCAGTAGCTCTTGAAAATTCGAAAAACAGAGCATATTATGATTTAGATTACAAGAGAATGATGCTTAGGCTTGGCACTACTATGGGCAAAGAAACCCTATTAATAGGAGGCAATCAATTCAAATTTAAAGATGAGTATTTGTATGTATCAAGGAATAGTTATAATTCGCTTCAATTTAATGTATATTTTCTTGGCTTACCATGTTCAGAGAAAGTTGCCGCAGAAATTGAAAGTAACGCATACAACTTGTTGTTATATGTCTATTTCAAAGTTCCCAATATGAATGCAGTAACAAATTTTCAAGACATGAAAAGGTTTGATTCTATGCCAAACTTGTCTGTGAAAGTAGACAAAATTGAACTTAAAAATTCCAAAACAAACAAAACTTATATTGTAGTGGAATAATTCTACTTATCTCTTAGCTTTCAGCAAAAATTCATCAAACCTTTTTAAATCAGCCGGACTAAGTTCCGGCTCTTTTTGTATTAGTCCGTTTTTAGGGTCTATAAGGGACGGGAGTGCTTCTGCCAATAACTTCTTAAATCCACGTTTAGTTTTAGCTTTAGACGACTTATAGAGGTAATTTATTACGGTTAGGAAATAGCCTTGTTTGCCACACATTTCAAAGTAATACTTTTGAGGTATTTCCACATCGGACAAGTCCCCGAAGTAGGTGTTTATCAATAATTGTGTTCCCTGTACTGTTAGACCTATAACTTCATTGACCATTGTTACGCAGGGAATAGTAATTTCACCTAATATAAGCTCTGTTTGTTTTCTGTTAATTCTATCCATTTTGCTTCTTTTATTTCTTTATGGGTTATACGTCCGTCAGAACAACAGAGGAAACAATTAAACATATCAGAAGCGTTAATGTCCCTCAAATTATATCTGAATATAAATTCGTCAACATACTTTTGCAAGTATTTCTTCGTGTGAACATTGCGATATGCACCTAATATCATACGTTTGAAATGTGTCCAACAGGCTTCTATTCTGTTAGTGGTAACATCTTCATAACTATACAAATTCTTACTATGGTCAACAACATGACGAGGATATTCCTTACCTATTTCGTTGTAAGAAGCATTTTCATCCGTATAGATATTGGAATCGGGCTGTACGTGTTTCTTTATAAATACAGAAAGAGTTTTGGCGGTAGTATCTCCCGTTACTAGAGCATTTATTAAGAAATCCCGTTGTATCATTCCAACAACCGGAGTTTTGTCTTTATGGGAACGTCCTTGCGAGTGCGCCACTTTCTTGTTCCAATGGCGGTTCTTGTTTCTACCCCCGACAAGTGTTTCATCAATTTCCACATCATCCGTCAGGGGATTTTCGTTGGCAAGATACATTTGGCTCCTTATTTTATGTAGCATAAACCACGCTGTCTTTTGAGTGACATCTATATCTTTTGCCAACTGATAGGAAGAAAGACCCGCTTTATGGTTAACAACCAACCATATAGCAACGAACCACCTTTGTAGGTCAATTTTAGTTTTCTCAAACATAGTTCCTGTCTTTACGGTAAAGTTCTTCCCTGTGTTTTTGCAGCGATAATCCCCGTTTTTCAATTTATAGACTTTTGAAGTTTTATCAAACGGTGAAATGGGCTTACCATGCCAATTAATAGCTTCAAGATGTTTAATGCAGGCTTCTTCATTTGGAAACTGCTTGTAAAGAGCTGGAATCGAATTTACTTTGATGTCAAACGGGTCTTTCATAAGGCTGTCCTCCAACTATTTTGTGACGTAACAATTTACAAAGATTTTATGAAATATCAAAGAAATCCGCAGACAAATTTACAGATACGTATAATTAAAAAGAAATCCCTCCGAGGACGGAAGGATTTCCAGTGTAGATATGTATATCAGTACCTAATATTATAAGTAAAATATGGATTCACAACCAATGTAATCTGCTTTTGATTGCGTTTATCACCTTTTTCTTTATCGTTAATGGCTACAGGATTATAATTAACATTTGTATTATATGTTCCATCTTCATTGCGCACCTGTTCAAACGGACGGATGTCATATACTGCTACAATAGGATTAGTATATTGGCTTTCAGTCATAGTATTGTTTATATCGGAGAGTGCTCCATTCACAGAAAGTCCATATCCTATCCGCCCGCTTTTTCCATCTAAACTAATACGTCCGCTATAGCGTTTCATTCCAGTTCCGATGACGATACCTGTATTCTGAAAATATCCTCCACTAATATAATAGCGCAAATTTTCATTCCCACCTTGAGCACTGATATCATATTCTTGTGAAAAACCATTTTGCAGAATCTCCTTCAGCCAATCCACACTCTTGATATTTTGCGTCAAGTCCACATTATACCAATCCATAACATAGGCATTCAGCCATTCAGCAGAAGTCATGCCATCCTCACCGTCATATCCTGCATTTGTTAGTCCTTCGGTCCAGATCTCTTTGTATTTATCCAGATTTGTCGTACGATAATTATGATCTATCTTACCTACAAAACTAGTTCCGACTTTTGCATTCACATTAAAACGCGCTTTTCCCAGACTACCTTTTTTAGTAGTAACTACAATTACTCCATTCGCTGCACGAGCTCCATAAATAGCTGTAGCTGTAGCATCTTTCAAAACTGTGATGGACTCAATGTCGTTAGGATTGATATTAGCCATCGGACTTGCCGCCATATCCCCTGTCCCGGCTTTGTTATAAGCCCCCATTTTGTCTGTGTAAATGGCAATACCATCAATTACGTATAAAGGTTCGGTTCCAGAATTCATTGAACCAACTCCACGAATAGTAGTAGAAGCGTATGCACCAGGTTGTCCAGTCAAGCTATTTACTTGTAAACCAGCTACTGATCCTTCCAAAGACTTCATAAAGTTTGCATCTGTTTTTTTCATCAAGTCCTTGTTATCCACCGTTTGGGCAGATCCCGTAAATGCCGCTTTTTTAGTTACCCCATATCCGGTTACCACAACCTCATCTATTAGCTGTGCATCAGATTTGAGAACCACTCGCAAATTGGGCTTTATCGCCACTTCCTGCGTCTGCATACCAATGTACGAAATCTGCAAAGTCTTTGCAGAACTAAATACAACTATAATATCTTGATTACTAATAATATACACGATGTTTACTTTCCTTCGGCAATAAATCTTTCGTTGCCGTTATTATGCAGATTATCAATATGTTAAATACCTACCAAACGTATTAATTTGCAGATTTATGATACCAGATTTCTATCAAAAATAGGGCATAACCATCTATTTATTAATTATTTAAGTTCTTATCTTATATGATATAAGCTAAAACTTATTTCCATCTTAACTGTTGAAGATGGTTTTATTGTTCTAAATTATATCCAATAATTATTGACTATAATAATATATTCATTAGCAAACGATAATCTAAGAAAAAGAAAAAATCCAGATGAAAAAATGCATATTTTATTACTGTATATTTTAAAATATGCAGGGGTGGATTTAAATATTCTCCAAAATCGCAGAGAATATGATTGATGAATATTCATATTGGATGGTTATATGCTTTTTCTGTATCAAAGAGATTGTGTAATTACATCTAATTATGTAAAAAGAAGTATTTATCATTTATCTGACGCCAAAATGAAAGAACCCCAAATGCCGGATTCTAATAGCTATTAGAGGCTATCAGGGTTATAAATTAACTTTTAATCCTTTCCTTTTAAAGAAAGCAAGGGCTTCTCTACGACCAATGACCTGTTCCTTTTAAAGGAACACTTTATTCCTTTAAATGGGACGAGTGATAATATTCGTAATAACGATGTGTATTTAGGTTATGTATATGCGTTTTTGAAACTGATATTGCATATTCTTTCATTTAATTATACACTTTTCTTTCTATTAGAGAAAATTAGCCCCTCCATTTCTAAAACTAAATCTTAAAAACAGAACACTTTCATCTAGCTTTTGTACCTATTATTATTTTTTGATGAGGCCGTTTTCTCAAGATCACGTACCACTGTTATATCCATTATATTTGCATATACCTGTGTAGTCTTCACACTTTTGTGTCCTAATAGCTTTTGTACCGTAGTAATATTGGCACCACTATATAATAATAAGGTGGCATTTGTATGCCGGGCGGTGTGGAATGACACACGTTTATCTATTTTCGCCAAGCCTGCTAATAAATTCAATTCTTTGTTGATATTAGAATTGTCTTTTAACTTAAAGAAGCTGTCAAGATCATCTTTATAGCGTTGCAATATCTCGATTCCTTTGCCTTCAAATAATAAATATAAAGGAAGACGTACCTCAATACCAGTTTTAACAGACTTGTATATAATCCAGGTTTCCTGATGGAATTCAACAATATTTGCGGAGGTCAGACTGGTGAAATCAGAATATCGTAACCCTGCGTAGCAACAAAATAAAAAAGCATCTTTTGTTTTTTGTAGCCTCGTATATCTTCCTGTTAGCTGTAAATTTTCAAAGCGATATAACTCTTCCGGAGCCAGGTGCGTATGACTTCCCTCTATACTTTTAATTTTATACTTTCTAAAAGCATATTTTTGTATATCCATATATTCCTTATTTATAGCAACGTTAATATATCGTTTTAGATGCTTCATGTGCTTGGCAATGGTATTAAGGTGATAGCCTTTAGACTGCAAGTGATTATCAAATGAGGACACAAATTCAAATGTCAAATCGGTGAATAATATCTCTTTCTTAAATTCCTGAAGTAATTCAAGGGTGGAAAGATGATTTTGTCTGGTGCTCTCTTTCAAAAGAGAATTAGCTACTTCTTCTTTGAAGAAAGTTAAGAATGAGCTCCCGTTACTTAGAGGCTTATCAATCGAATTCTTTAATAAATCTAGCGATATTGGCTTTCCTTGTTGCCATAATCCAAGTTCAGTATGCTCAATAGCTGCTATATTCTCATACAACATACGATTCAAAACATTGGCGTTAGGATGATTCTTCACCATCTTTCGTTTAGCATCCCACTGATCGGGTTTGAGATATATTTTGGTGGAGAAATACATTTTTTTTCTGTTCAGATAGGCCTCTACCTGTACTAACGCCATTCCTTTTTTATTCAATCTCTTCTTTCTGTTAAACACAAGGTTGTAACTGATCTTTTCCATACTTTCATTTTTAAATTAATAATAGAACAAATTAGACGTAATTCTGTGCTATATCAGAGACGAATAAGCATTAATATCTCTAAAAAAAACAAATCTCCAAATAACCGAGTATTCACAAAACTTTAAATTAAATGCCACTTTTTTATTCGCTTTTCCACGAAAAAAGCAAAAAGAATAGCTTTTAAAGGTGTTTTATGACTAAAAACGAGTAAAAGAAATATTAAAAGATGCATTTTGCTCATGCAAAGTGTTACTAGCTATTTTAGCAATCAGCGCTTTTAATAAGAAAAAATATGCTTATCGGCATAAATACAGCACATAAAATAACAAAATGTTATATTTGCAACCTTTTTTTATTAATATAATTGTTAGTTTCAGTTTTATTAATATATTTGCAAATTGTTAGAGTAAAGATACAAATAATGTAAAGTTAAACTTTAAGAGAGAATTTATGAAAAGAAAATTGATGCTGTTATTGGCATGCCTTTTTGTGGGCATAGGCCTGGTAACTGCCCAAACTCAAAAAATCACAGGCGTTGTGATTTCTGAAGAAGACGGGCAGCCAGTTGTTGGCGCTTCTGTGTTGGTAAAAGGTACCACTCAAGGTACAATCACAGATGTAGATGGTAATTTTAATTTGTCGAATGTACCAAGTTCTGCAAAGACTTTGCAGATTTCGTATATTGGTATGCAGACGCAGGAAGTGGTTATAAAACCGAATCTGAAAGTTGTGCTAAAATCTGATTCTCAGAAACTTGATGAGGTTGTGGTGACTGCGATGGGGATTAAACGTTCTGAAAAGTCTTTGGGATATTCAGTGACAAGTGTTAAAGGTGATGAAATAACCAAGGCACGTGAAAGTAATGTTTTAAACTCCTTATCAGGTAAGATCGCAGGTGTACAGATTGGACAGTCGTCAGGTACTGCAGGGGGAAGTTCTAGTATTCAGATTCGTGGTGCTTCTTCTATTGGTAGCGTGTCGTCTCCACTTTTTATTGTTGATGGTTTGCCTATTGACAATGGGGCGTTCAATCCGGACAGAACTAATGGCATTGTTGATGTTGGAAACCGTGCAGGAGATATTAGCTCGGATGATATCGAGTCTATTAATGTTTTAAAAGGGGCTGCGGCAACTGCATTGTATGGTGCGCGTGCGAAAGATGGTGCTATCGTAATAACTACCAAAAAAGGTAGTCGCAATTCGCAGGTATCTGTTACAGTTAATTCTTCCACACGTTTTGAGAATGTTTTGAAACTGCCAGATTTTCAAAATGATTACGCACAAGGAAGTTATGGCAAATATAATGTAAAAATGTTGAATGGTTGGGGGCCTAAGATATCTTCTGTGCAAGATCAGACATTTGCAGATTTTAAAGGAGAACAGGTTACTTTGCAAGCATATCCTGACAATGTAAAAGATTTCTATGAGACAGGTATGAGTTATATAAATAATGTCGCAATTGCTGGTGGTACAGAACGTTCTGATTTTAGAATCAGTGTCTCTACTACTAATCAGACAGGGGTGGTGCCCGGATCCGACTATAATAAATATGCTTTTGCCGTTAATGGTGGTATGAATTTCACCAAGAACTTCACAGGGCGAGTTTCAGCACAGTACATCCGCTCTGATTCGGAAGGACGGCCTGCTCAGGGATCTAATGATAATAACTTGCTCATTCCTTTGATAAACGGAATGCCGCGTACGGTAAATATCAACGATGTGAAAAACAATTGGATTGACGAATACGGTAAGCAAATATCACTGGATCCGGAAGGAAAGAGTAACAATCCGTATTGGATAATCAACAAGAATAAATTTACTAATCAGTTGGATCGTCTTATCGGCAATATTGTTTTGACTTATAAACCGATAGAAGGACTGACAATCTCGAATAATGCAGGAACTGACTTTTATACAGAAACCAGACGTAAAGTATATTCGAAAGGGACAATTGGTAATCTTGAAGGACAGTTCCAGACATGGGATCTCTATAAGCGTATTTTGAATAATGATTTGATGATATCGTATGAGAAAACATTTGCGGAAGATTATGGAGTAAAAGTAATGTTGGGACACAATATATATCAGGAAGACTGGAGAAATAATAATGTGTTGGCGCAAAATCTGGTTGTAGATGAATTGTATGCATATACTAATGCTAAGACAACGAGTCCGGTAAATTATACCTCTAAGAAACGGCTGGTTGGTCTTTATGGAGATATAAGCTTCAGTTATAAGAACATGGTATTTTTGGATGTGACAGGAAGAAATGACTGGTCATCTACATTACCTGTAAATAACCGTTCTTATTTTTATCCGTCAATTAGTGGTAGTTTTATTTTTACAGAATTGATGAAGAATAAGGATGTTTTGAGTTATGGAAAATTGCGTATGAGTTATGCTAATGTCGGTAGTGATGAACAACCATACCAGTTGGCGTTTCAATATACTCCGGTTAATTCTTATTTTTTGCAGTATAATTTAACGAATGTTTTTCCCCATAATGGATTAGTAGGATTTACAGGTCCTCGTGTATTGCCGAATGAGAATCTTAAACCACAAAATCAGGCATCGTTTGAGGTAGGTACTGATTTACGCTTTTTCCAAAATCGTATTCGTTTAGACTTGACTTATTATAAAAGTGTAACTAAAAATCAAATCGTAAGCATTGATGTTCCTTTGTCCACGGGGTATTTTGCCAATAATATTAATGCGGGAAAAGTATCTAATAAAGGGATTGAAGTAGCATTAGGAGTTACCCCTGTACAGACTAAGGATTTTAAATGGGACTTGGAGGCTACTTTTGCAAAAAACACCCAGAAAGTTGATGAGCTGGCAGAAGGGTTGGATGAGTACTCGTTGACTAGTGGATTGAGTGGATTGCAGATAAAAGCGGAAGTTGGTGGTTCGTTTGGTCTGTATGGTACAGGTTGGAAACGTGATGATTCGGGCAATTATGTTATTAACGAAAAGACAGGACTCCGTGAAATTGTAAACAATGTGCGTTTGGGAGATGTTTACCCGGACTTTACAATGGGTATTAATAATACGTTCTCTTACAAAGGTTTCACATTGAGTTTCCTGATAGATATTCGTCAAGGTGGTTCTCTTTACTCTGAAACAGTGGGTACTTTACGTACTACCGGACTTGCTGCTGAAACTGCTGCCCATCGAGAAGATGCGTCGTTTATTGAACCGGGAGTCATCTTACAATCTGATGGAACTTACAGAGCTAATGATGTGCCGGTTAAAAGTATGCAAGATTATTGGGGGCATGTGGCAAAATCAAGTAATAATGAGGGTAATATTTTCGATGCTTCATATGTTAAATTACGTGAGTTGAACTTTTCTTATAGTTTTCCTAGAAAATGGTTTAGAAGTTTCTTTGTCAAATCTCTTGATTTAGGCTTTGAGGCTCGTAATCTTTGGATTATAAAAGATCATGTGCCTCACATTGATCCGGAAGCTAACTTTTTTGGACCTGCACAGATCGGTGGGGGAGTTGAGTTCAATAGTATCCCGACAACAAGAAGTTTCGGATTTAATATTAGATTGACATTATAATAATTATCAAAGAGAAATAATATGAAAAATAAAAGATCAATATATACTATAGCAATCATATTTACATGTGCTATTTTGAGCTCATGTAGTGATTGGTTGGATGTTAATCATAATCCAAATTCTGCGGAAAAGGTGGATCCCGGGTATTTATTCAATTATGCAGTAGTGAATTGGGCTGGTAGTCGTACCGGAGGAGATGCTTACATTCCTCTTTCTCAAAGTATCCAGTGTCAGGCAGACGGCGGCGATGATTATGGGGGCTGGGCGGAAGGTTATTATGTCATAGATCCATATAGCCTTGGTAATACATGGAAGCATTACTATTCTGTTGGAGGTAATAATTTGCAGTTAGCTATCAAAAATGCTCAAGAAGCTACTCCTGTCAATCATAATGGAATTGCTCAATGTAAAATTATTCTAGCTCAACATATTTATGAGACAACAATGATATGGGGAGATATTCCATTTACAGAGGCTTGGGTAGAAGGAGTTAAGTATCCAAAATTTGATTCTCAGGAAGTAGTTTTGAATGGTGTAGTAAGCTTGTTGGATGAAGCGTTGAATGAGATCAACTTGGATGATCCTTTGGCCATTACTGATTACGATATTTTTTATAAAGGTGATATGCAAAAGTGGATTCGGTTGGCCAAATCTTTAAAATTCAGAACTTTAATGACAATGGTGGATAAAGATCCGACGAAAGCAGAACAGATTGGAAAGTTGATAAGTGACGGTGGTATGATTAGTTCGGCTGATGATAATCTGCAGTTCCCATATTTACAGACTGCCGGTAATGAAAATCCTAAATATAAAATATTGGAGAAGTATACAAATGGCATCAATATTATGTTTTTTGCAAATAATAATGTATTGAAGCCTATGCAGGAACGTAATGATTCTCGTATTTCCAGATATTTTGAACCGGGAGCTGACGGGGTGTATCGAGGCTTGGATACTCGGCAGGCAGCAGAAGAAACTGATGATGAAAATGCGGATTTATTATCTTCCGTTATAAGTAAGTATCTTTTTAGAAAAGAGGCACCTGAATTAATTTATTCTTATCAGGAACAGTTGTTTTTTGAAGCGGAAGCGTATGTACGTGGGTTGGGAGTAACTTCTAATTTGGTGAAAGCTAATGAATTATATAAGAAAGCTATTCAAACAGCTTGTGATTATTATGAAGCGGATCCGGTAAAGACAACTGAATTTATTGACGCTTTGGATGATTTAAACACATTGGAACCTGATAGAGCTTTATATGAGATTCATATTCAGCAATGGATTGATTTGATGGACAGACCGTTGGAGGAATTTGTACAGTGGAGAAGATCAGGATCCAATGGTAATGAGGTACCTGTACTTACTGTGCCGACAGAAGCTACTTCTCGGGAACTTATTCGTAGATGGGAATATAGTCCTGAGGAAATGACTGCTAATCCTAATGCACCCAAAGAATCTCCTAAAATTTGGGAAAAGATGTGGTTTGATTTATAGAGTCTAAGGTGATAAATGATACGAAAAAGAGGACAATAAAACATTGTCCTCTTTTTTTTTGTTATATTTGCGCCCACATTATTATATATATAAGAAGTAAAGAATGAAAGAATTTGTAATATCCGAAGCCAAAGTAGAGACAGCAGTGCTTGTCGGACTCATCACACAAACGCAGGATGAGCGTAAGACGAACGAGTATCTGGATGAACTGGCTTTCCTTGCCGAGACGGCTGGGGCGGAAGTAGTGAAACGATTTACGCAGAAGTTGCCGACAGCTCATTCAGTGACTTATGTCGGAAAAGGAAAGTTGGAGGAAATCAGACAATATATTCGTAACGAAGAGGAAGAAGAGCGTGAAGTAGGAATGGTCATCTTTGATGATGAGCTTTCTGCGAAACAGATTCGTAATATTGAAGCCGAGCTGAAAGTGAAGATACTGGACCGTACTTCACTGATCCTTGATATATTTGCCATGCGTGCACAGACAGCCAATGCGAAGACGCAGGTAGAGCTGGCACAATATAAATATATGTTGCCACGTTTGCAGCGACTTTGGACTCACTTGGAACGCCAGGGAGGAGGTTCCGGTGCCGGTGGCGGTAAAGGTTCCGTGGGACTTCGTGGTCCGGGTGAAACAC
>CEAQ01016856.1_pt1 | contig 30503 bp, 33 predicted proteins | sample 557611 | NCBI WGS metagenome assembly CEAQ01 (sample SAMEA3182097, study PRJEB8094) | gut metagenome | biome: human; feature: gut; material: Stool; isolation source: human stools | place: Canada | collected 2012-05-15
TCGGGATCAGTTTTTGCCAGATAACTGAAACGTATTTTGCCTGGTAACGGGCGTCATCAAGTGCATTATGGCGCTCACCTTCGAATGGAATAGCCGTTCTGGCATCGAAGTCTATGGCTTTCCCCAGCTCAACGATTGTGCGTACATCGCGATCGTTGTAGTAACGCCACGGGCAGGGGATCCCCTGCCGTTCGTATGAACGGCGCAAAATCGTGTTGTCGAAGTTGGCTCCATTTCCCCAGACCTGAACAAAAAATTCACCGGAGTTTTCGTCGATAAATTCCCGCAATTGTAACAGTGCATCATCTAACGGGATTTCATCGGTCATAATGGCAGATTGCGCTTCGCGTGATTGCTTAAGCCACCATTTAATGGTGTCCCGATCAATGACTCCGCCAGCAGTTTCCAGATCGATAGTCTTACTAAATTCCGGTCCCATATCTCCGGTTTGCGGATCGAAAAATATTGCACCTATTGAGATAATCGGGGCATCAGGATTTTTTCCCATGGTTTCAAGGTCGATCATTAGATGGTCACACGTCCTGCTGGTGGATGTGATAACGTGATGACCGTTCATCGCAATTAAGGGATCTGCCGTCTCGCCAGTTTCACTATCGCTGGCGTGATCCTGAGCGCTACCAGCATTCTCCTTGTGTGGATGTTCAGCGCCTTCGATATTTTCCTGAACTTCAACCTGATTCTCTTCATCGAATGTTTCCTGGTATGTTGCGTCACCCATCACCGCGCCACAATCAGGGCAGTTGCCGCCACCGCTTTGACCGCAGGCGGTGCAGACTTTTTCCGGTTCCTGTTGCGCTACTGGCTCAGGTTGTTTCGTTTCTGGCTCGTTTTGTTGCGTATTTGGGCTGTTTTGTTCCGCTTTCTGGTCGTTCTGTTCCGATTCTTGCTGGTTCTGGTTTACAGAATCGCGGGTTTCAATCCCCTTTACCCATTTCGGATCATTCGGGTCGCTAATCCCTGCAACAAATTCTCCGCGAGAGGCAGCAAGCAACTTATCGGCGTCAGGCTGGCTGATATTGGCTGCCTGCATAATTTTGTTTACTTCGTCAGCGGTAACTTTTACCGGCTCTGGTTGTGCGGTCGTGTCAGATGCACCAGTATTTTGTTGTGAACCTGAGTACGTGCCGTTTTTACGTGCGAAGTATTCCTCTTTTGTGATTTCCGTAGCTCCCAAGGCTAGTGCTTTTTCCAGACCAGAAAGTTTGTTTGCGCGACCGTATTTTTCGCCATCCTTGTCGGTGAAGAGGAAGTAGAACGGCCCCTCACGCTCTACAGATGGTTCGACTTCCACTTTGCATTCGGTTTTTTCGTTGCCCGGAATTGCCGTTTCCACTGCATCAGTTTCTGGTACTGGCGACGAGAGAGTATCAGTTGCGCTCTGATTTCTTCCTTCATCTTCAAACACGCCCTTTGTAGTCAGGTATTCAGTAATGTATTTGTTCAGTGCCACAGGGTCTTTGTGAATGTTGATCGGACGTTCACGGACAAGGCCAAAAATAGTCTGGCGGTCGTAGCGAAGGGCATCAGGCTGTTTGCGCATTGATGCCGAGATACGCTTCCAGTCTTCGCGGTCGTTGTCGATAACTTCATTTTTTGCCCAGCGATGGATGCTGCCGTCAATGTTTCCGGCATCCACATCACCAGGCCAGAGAGCGTAGGCCAGTTCGTCATCCAGTGTTTTCCATGTCTGCTTGTATTCGCGATGAATGGCAGCAATGACCGGGCTGATTTTTCCTGTTGAATTTTCACTGTGCTGTTGATTGGTTCTGGCGCGGGCGAGATCAACAACAGACGTGTATTTTCCGGTTTCCTTGCGTTCACCTTCGCGACGTTTTTTCCAGATGCGCATCTCTGCCTGAATTTCGGGCCATTTGGCACCAGGCTTACATTTATGCTTAACCCACCCGATGGCATGCAGCTTAAGCTCCGGATACATGGCGTTAACTTCTGGCATTTTCATCAACGCTTCAACGATATGTCCGTCGAATGTTGCCATGTCTTCCTGCAACAATTCCTGTGCGCTAATAACCATATCAACGGTGATGTTTTCACATGTGTCGAACTTAACCATGACAGCGTTCTGTACTTCAGGGGCCAGCTTGTCAAAAGTGACGTTCATCGGATCGGATTCAGTCTCAACCGGGACAAAGGAAGCAGACTCCTCATCCCAGCGGTTTTCCTGCATATATTCAGCATCCCAGGAATCGAGGGCAGGGCGGGGTATACCGGGTTTATCCTCGCAGACAAGAAATTTATAAGCGCAGTCCTGAGCAGCCGGATAATGTTCCAGGAATTGCCAGTGAAATTTTGCGCGGGCGCGACGTTCATCACCGGCTTCAATGGCAGTGGCTACAGCGACGGCACCTTCTTCCTTTATTGCCTGTTCGTCCGGAATGGCGGCGCAAATAAAGACTTTACTCATTTTGTTTTACCTCATTACAGATTTAAGGGTGAACAAATCCCTGCCATTGCTGGCATATAAGAATGAAACCGGATATTTATTACGGAACTGTTTTAAAGACCTGCCGGGATTTCGTTATTATCCTGGTGAATAACTTTATCGACCGGGTAACAGTTACCGGGAATTTTCTGTTCGGTTGCTGCAGTCACACACTCCTGCATTGTCCTGTGAACACTGACTGCAATATCAACTGGCTCTCCGGAAACAAGAAAAACTGTCAGAACAAGTGCAAATGCTGTATTCATTGCCAGCATCCTTTTTGTATCGGACGTAAACGGGCCAGCATTGAAAGAATGCATATTTTATTTAATAGCTCCCGTTCGTGTTTTCTCTTGTTAATGGCATCTTCAGTAAATACAGGGTTACTGATAGTGACACCAATTTCAAAACAACCTTCAGACGTATTAACGTTTGGTAATAACGTTTCCATTATCGCGTCCTCAACAATGAATTTTGTGATGCGGTGCCTGGTGCCTCCAGGTGACGTTAACCAGTTAACAATTAACGCCGGATACAGAGAATCCACCCATAACACTGTTTTTGGTTTTAACTGTTCCGCGTGCGCTCAGCCGCATTCACCACATCACAAAATTCACTTTAAAAAGGGCGGCAGAGCAGTCACGGAGTAAAACTGATACCGCCAAACGTCACCAGAAAATTGATAACAGAGGGCGTTGCAGCGGGGTTGTCACTTAAGCGTATGGTCAACCTGACAACCCGGTGTCCTCAACGGGGGAAGGAATAACCCCGCCATACTTACCGCCGCACCATTTCGCGGATTGCCACAACCGGAAGCGCACGGTCGAACTAAATTTAACGACACCGTACAGAGAGACCAATTTCGCCGTGCGCTTTCGCGTTATGCCCTGACTTTTCAGGGACATATCCTTTCAGTAAACTGTCAGTGCCGGATGTTCACCCGTGTCCGGCGCACGCACTCCACCTGACCCGTGGAGAACTCCTTAATTACCAACCCTCAGGAGGGTGAAATGGATAAAAAGCAAATTGAGGCCCTGCAATCTATTATTGAAAAACAAGATGAAGCTATCAGGATTCTTTCATATCGCACTGATATGATACTAAATATGCTTTCTGCATTAACGGCTGCGCTTGGTGGTACAAAAACAAACGTATACCGCGAAGTTGTTATTCAACAGATAGATAAATTTGAAAAAACCATACCAGGTATTAATGCTCATCTTGCAGAACAAGAGAAAGACCATGCTCTTATGGCAATTTCTTCAGTAGCTCTCCCGAAAGTTGAGTAGTTTTAATTGTTGTTTTGAAATAATCACTGCTTTCACATTTGAGTGATTTCATGGCAATCCAAATGCGGGCCTCTGTGCCTGCATTTGGTTCCAGTTGCTGTAGACGTTTTGCGTCTTCCAAAAGTAAGGCGATAATGTGTTTCAGCTTCTCATCATTTGCTTGATTCTTGTTTTCAGGCGAATTCTGTCCGCCGAATAGGCGCTTCTCTTCATACAGACCTATAAAGGCACGACGCACGTTACCGGATATAGTATCGATGGTTTCTTTTTCTACGGTACTCAGGTCAAGAGTCGCCAGTTGAGAGCGAACCACATTCGATGCCATTTCCTGGAATGGTACTGGTAAATCTTTAAATTCCATCGTCAACCTCATCAGTCAGTGTTTCTGGTTAACCAGCGACGCGCGCCAGCTTCAGTTTTAAACGTTTTGCTTCTGGTATACGTCATCGCGGTAAACGTGCCGTCCTGGTTGGGGAACACGCCACATACCAGAGATTCGTTGTTGCCAAGATTGAGCATATCCATGTTGACCTCATTTCCCCTTAACGCCGGGGTAGCGGAACAAAAACCTGCTGCATAGTTATTAAAGTTGAACCCTGCCGTCATGTTCTTACGCCTCGGGCTGGCTACTTAACCCCTGACCACTGCCTGGTAACTCGAAGTATTGCCCTGCATTCTGTGGGGCGGGGTGGGTTGGTATGAAAAGAAGGATACCCATAGGTATTTAAAAAGTAAATACCCATGGGTAAATTTTTGCGGTGTCTTAACTGGTGACTAGTTGTTTGGTGAGCTATGATGCGTTTTGTGCTTTCTTTTTACGGATTTCTTCGTAGATCATATTGTAATACTGTTTTTTCTCTTCAAGAGTTTTTAATAATTTATCCGCTTCACTTTCTGGCAGTTCGTCTAAGAGATCTAAAAAAATACGTTGTCGTGGCGTTAGAACCCTTGTTTCATAACTGGAGGCTGTGTTCGTTGATGATGAAACGATACCATCCATCCATCCCCGGGGTAACCCAAAGGACTCTTCGATAATCTCCACCATATCATCAGCGATCCGTTTTTTTCCCTTTTTCCCCTCTGGGTACAACATTCTTGATACATAAGAAGGCTCGCGCCCGATCTTTCTGGCCACGTTAACCGCTTTACCATCGCATTTCTCATCACGAATTTTGATGAGTTGCTGTCGTCTAAATTCATATTTGTCCATAGGTAAATAATAGATGCGATTACCGCAAGGTAAACAACCTGTGGGTATTGACTTTTGTTTACCTGTGGGTATTCTTTGCTGTGTTTACTAAGGAGTAGCTATGGAAGAATTAAGAATATTTCTCAATTCTCTTTCGTCAGATGAACAGCGTATGTTTGCATGCGAGTGTGGTACCAGCATCGGTTATCTAAGAAAGGCATTGAGTAAAGGTCAAGTGTTAGGGGCATCGTTATGTGTCCTTATTGAGCGAGCCAGTAATGGTGAAGTTACACGTCAGCAACTAAGGCCTTTTGATTGGATGAATATTTGGCCCGAGCTGGAAGATACCAAAACGTTAACACAACCACTTTCTAGGAGCTTGATTCATGAAAATCAAGCATGAACACATCCGCATGGCGATGAATGTCTGGGCGCATCCGGACGGCGAAAAAGTGCCGGCTGCGAAAATTACCAAAGCGTATTTCGAGCTGGGAATGACGTTCCCGGAACTGTATGACGACAGCCATCCGGAAGCCCTGGCCCGTAATACCCAGAAAATTTTCCGTTGGCTGGATAAAGACACCCCTGATGCTGTTGAAAAAATGCAGGCTCTGTTACCGGCGATCGAAAAGGCGATGCCGCCTTTGCTGGTGGCCCGTATGCGTAGCCACAGTTCTGAATATTACCGTGATATCGTCGAACGGAGGGATCGGCTGGTGAAGGATGTCGATGATTTTGTTGCGTCAGCGGTTGTTTTGTATGACCAGATGAATCGCGGCGGCCCGGCAGGGAATGCTGTGGTGATGCACTAAAAGCACGGTGTTCGGGGGTTTTATGAGCAGCAAGCTTCATGGTCTTGTCTGGGAAGGGTGCGCCTTCACCGGCATGATCTTATCCAGGGTGGCGGTTATGGCCCGTCTTGCAGACTACAGCAATGACGAGGGCGTGTCATGGCCTGCCATTGAAACTATCCGGCGTCAGATCGGTGCAAGAAGTGAATCCACAGTGAAATCGGCTATTGCAGAACTGGCGAAAGAGGGCTGGCTGACGAAGGAAGAGCGTAAGGTCGGTGGGCGTAATGTAAGCAATATCTATCGGCTTAATGTGGAAAAACTCGAAGCAGCTGCGGCGGCGGCGCGTGAGTCATATAAACCGAAAAGAAAAATTAGCCCGGCAAAAAATGACCCGTTAACAGTTGACCCGTCAAATATTGACCCCTCAACGGTTGACCCGTCAAATTTTGATGGATCAACTGTTGATAAAAAACTGCCGATTAGGGGGCCGATGATTGACCCCGATCCGTCAGTATTAAAACCTGATCCGTCAGATAAAAGATCTTCTTGTCCGGACGCTTCGCAACCGGACCCGCAGACGGCTGAACAGGATTTTTTAACCCGACACCCTGACGCGGTTGTGTTCAGTGCGAAAAAACGCCAGTGGGGAAGTCAGGAAGATTTGGTGTGCGCACAGTGGATCTGGGGACGAATCGTGAGTCTTTACGAGCAGGCGGCCAGCTATGATGGCGAGATCACTAGACCGAAAGAACCCAACTGGACAGCATGGGCCAATGACGTTCGCACAATGCGGATGCTGGATGGCAGAACTCACAGACAAATTTGTGAAATGTTTGGGCGTCTCCAGCGGGATTCGTTCTGGGTAAAAAACATCATGAGTCCGGCAAAACTCCGGGAAAAATGGGATGAACTGGTTATCCGCCTGGGGCGTTCGCCTGCGCAGCGTTGCGTGAATCACATTTCTGAACCGGACACTGAAATACCGCCGGGATTCAGGGGGTGACGTGTCATGAAAAACATTGCGGCAGGCGGCGTTCTTGAACGTATCCGAAGACTGGCTCCGCCACATGTAACCGCCCCATTCAGAACGGTAGCGGAGTGGCACGAGTGGCAACTTGCTGAAGGCCAGAAACGTAGCGAGGAGATCAACCGCCTGAATCGCCAGTTGCGGGTGGAAAAAATTCTGAATCGCTCAGGCATCCAGCCGTTGCACCGTAAATGCTCGTTTGCGAATTACCAGGTGCAGAACGACGGTCAGCGATACGCGTTGAGCCAGGCGAAATCTATCGCTGATGAACTGATGACCGGATGCACAAATTTCGCGTTTAGCGGAAAACCTGGTACCGGGAAGAACCACTTAGCAGCAGCTATCGGGAATCGCCTGCTGAAAGACGGTCAGACAGTGATTGTGGTTACCGTGGCTGATGTTATGAGTGCCCTCCACGCCAGCTATGACGATGGGCAGTCAGGCGAAAAATTTTTGCGGGAACTGTGCGAAGTGGATCTGCTGGTTCTTGATGAAATTGGCATTCAGCGCGAGACGAAAAACGAGCAGGTGGTACTGCACCAGATTGTTGATCGCCGGACAGCGTCGATGCGCAGCGTGGGGATGCTGACAAACCTGAACTATGAGGCCATGAAAACATTGCTCGGCGAGCGGATTATGGATCGCATGACCATGAACGGCGGGCTATGGGTGAATTTTAACTGGGAGAGCTGGCGTCCGAATGTCGTCCAGCCAGGAATTGCGAAGTAATTTTTACCGGGAGAAAAATTTAATGGAGACTGTTTTTGACGCACTGAAAGCAATGGGAAAAGCCACATCCATAGAACTTGCTGCGCGACTTGATATCAGTCGTGAAGAAGTGCTGAACGAACTATGGGAACTGAAAAAGGCTGGTTTTGTTGATAAAAGCGCGTACACCTGGCGTGTGGCTGATAACAACGTTCAGCAGGAACAGCCAGCGCAGGCAGAACTGCCGGAAGAAATCACCACAGCAACAGTAGCGAAAATCTCAGAGTGCGATTTAACCGCGACGATTGAACAACGAGGACCACAAACGGCTGATGAGCTGGCTACATTGTTTGGTACCACATCACGCAAAGTGGCTTCAACGCTGGCAATGGCAATCAGCAAAGGTCGTCTGATTCGCGTAAATCAGGGCGGTAAATTTCGTTACTGCATACCGGGCGATAATTTACCAGCAGAGCCGAAAGCAGCATCGGTAGCGGAAACTGATGGTAAGGCCTTTCCTCATACCGCAGGTGTTGCGTTACCAGTACAGGAGGCTGCAACACAGGAAGATATTAAAACAGAAACTGTGGCGGACATTGTGCAGTCGCTGCCATCGTTTACTGAAACGCGAGCGGATGACCTGGTTTTACCATCACTGCATATGGCAAACCGCGAACTGCGTCGGGCGAAAAATCATGTCCAGAAGTGGGAGCGAGTCTGCGCCGCGCTGCGGGAGCTGAACAAGCACCGGGATATTGTTCGACAGATTACTGATTCTTCCCGCCGTGTTGTATCGGAAAAGTGATTGCCGGAGGCGCTTATGGCAAAAGTATTTACACAAGAAGAGCGGGAAAAAATTAAAGGGCAGGTTGTTGAGCTAGTACGCCGGAGTGGGCGCGAGACGTTACGGCAACTGGAAGCCAAGACAGGTGCGACAAGATATCTGATGAGCGTTCTCGCCAGAGAGCTGGTTGCCAGTGGCGATGTATACAACTCTGGTTACGGGTTATTCCCGTCTGAACAGGCTCGTAAGGACTGGCAAAATGCCCGCAAAAAACTATCCAGGGCAAAGGTGAAGAAACCATCTGTGGTTGATCCGGACCTTATCTGGTCATTACCAGACGGAGAAATACGCCGCTACGACAGGCGTCTGAACATAATCTGTCGCGAGTGCCGGAAGAGCGAAGTTATGCAGCGTGTGCTGGCGTTTTATCAGAATGGTTTTCGAGAGAGGCTTGGAGATCAGGGATGAATAGAACGATGAAGGATGGAAGCTACATATTCTCGGTACTAAGATTTATTTTTCTGACACAAAATGACCATTTGGCGTTACATAATCCCAAAAAAACGTATCAAAAATCTCAAAATGCGTTACGATTAGAGAGTATTTTGATTCTGCGTGCTCATTTTTTGATTGCTGTGGCTTTTTGTTGTGGGAGTGTTGAATGGATTATTTATCAGAAGTGTTAAAAATCATTGAAGGTGCAACAAAGGCAAATGCTTCGATGGCTAGTAATTATGCTGGGTTGCTGGCAGATAAGCTCGAACAAAAAGGGGAGGTCAAGCAAGCCAGAATGATAAGAGAAAGGTTGCTTAGAGCTCCCCAGGCGTTGGCAGGAGCTCAAAGGGCTGGAGGTGGGATATCTCTGGGCTCATTACCGGTAGATATTGATAGTCGACTCAACACTGTTGATGTCAGTTATCCTAAATTAGACAGTTCAGAGATTTTTCTGCCTGCAGCAATCAGTACCCGTGTTGAAGAGTTTATCACTAATGTTCAACGTTATGATGAGTTTGTTAAAGCTGATGCAGCATTGCCGAGTCGTATGCTCGTGTATGGAAAGCCAGGAACAGGTAAGACTATGTTATCTAAGTACATCGCTACCCGCTTAGATTTTCCACTTCTTACAGTGCGTTGCGATACTTTGATTAGTAGTTTATTGGGACAAACCAGCAAAAATCTTAGACAGGTTTTCGATTATGTAATGCAGAGGCCATCAGTGCTTTTTTTAGACGAATTTGATGCTTTAGCTGGAGCAAGAGGTAATGAGAGAGATATAGGTGAGCTTCAGCGAGTTGTCATTTCACTATTGCAGAATATGGATGCGGCATCAGAGGATACGGTAATTATTGCCTCAACTAACCATGAGCAACTTCTGGATCCTGCAATCTGGAGGCGATTTAGCTTCAGAATTCCAATGCCTCTGCCTGACATACATCAGAGAGAGTTAATTTGGAAAAATCGTTTAAAGAATATGATATGTAGCGATCTAGATTTAAGTGATTTATCAAGAAAATCGGAGGGATTATCCGGAGCAATAATTGAACAGGTGAGCTTGGATGCACGTAGGGATGCAGTTATTGAAGGTGCAAGTGTGATAAATCACCATAAATTGTATAGGCGTTTGTATCTTGCGCAATCGCTTATGGAAGGTGTAAATTTAAGCACTTACGAAGATGAAATTCGTTGGTTACGTTCTAAAGATAAAAAATTATTTTCTATCAGAGTTCTTGCTAATTTGTACAAACTTACATCAAGAGTAATTTCAAACATTCTGAAGGAGTCAGGAGCATATGAGCAGAAGGGGTACACAGTTTAGTAACGCAAAAGTTACAAACCCAATGTTAAGAATCCCTTTTTCCAGTAGTGACTTGGGTGCAATAGTAAACGCTGGCGGTGGGGCAAAGGTATTGGTTGATGTAACAGCCGAATATAGACAAGGGCTAGTAAGAAATTTAACAACCAGTAAACATTATTTAGAATCCAAACTTTCAGAGTACCCTGGAAGCTTGGGTACTTTGGTTTTCAAATTAAGAGACCAGGGAATAGCCAAAACGCATAGGCCGAACAAAATTGCTCAAGAGGCTGGATTGCAAAATGCCGGTCATGCCAAAATAGATGAAATGTTGGTTGCTGCTCATGCCGGCTGTTTTGACGTATTAGAGTCAGTCATTTTACATCGGAATATTAAAGCGATTTTGGCTAATCTAAGCGCGATTGAGCGCATTGAACCTTGGGATGAGAATAGGAAGGTTCCAGGAGGCACTGATGGTTTGTTTGAATCATCAAACATCCTTGTACGACTATTTGAGTACACAGGTGAAGATGCAACTTACAACAACTATGAAAACGTTATTTCTATATTAGAACAACACGGAGTTAAATATGATGAGATTAGACCAAAATGTGGTCTTCCCTTATTAAGGATAATGGATTTATCCCCAAATGATAGATATATATTAGACATTCTCATTGATTACCCGGGTATAAGAACGTTAATTCCAGAACCAAAATATTCAGCATTCCCGGTTAGTGTAAGTGATTCTGTTGGCATTGAAACAAATAGCTTTCCCGTACCATCAGAAGAATTACCCATTGTTGCTGTATTTGACACTGGGGTAAGCCCCATCGCGGCAACAATTACTCCTTGGGTAGTGAGTAGGGAAACATACGTAATTCCTCCTGATACGAGTTATGAACATGGGACTATGGTGTCTTCATTGATATCAGGCGCTCATTTTTTAAATGACAATCATCCATGGATTCCTGATACAAAATCTAAAATCCATGATGTTTGTGCTTTAGATGAAAATGGATCTTATATATCAGATTTAATTCTGAGGCTAGCAGATGCTGTAAATAAAAGACCAGATATAAAAGTCTGGAATTTGTCTTTGGGAGGCGGACCATGTAATGAGCAGATGTTTAGTGATTTTGCGATGGAGTTAGATCGGCTCAGCGATAAATTTGGTATTTTGTTTGTAGTTGCTGCAGGTAATTATGTAGATGAACCTATACGTACATGGCCAAATCCTGATCCGCTTGGAGGTGCTGATTTAATTTCCTCTCCTGGAGAGTCAGTCCGAGCACTAACAGTTGGTTCAGTTTCTCATATGGAAGCTAATGATGCTTTAAGTGAAATTGGAACACCGACACCATATACTCGTCGTGGCCCTGGGCCTGTATTTACTCCAAAGCCAGATATAATCCATGCTGGCGGTGGGGTTCATAGACCTTGGAATGTAGGAGCAAGCAGTTTAAAGGTCGTAGGGCCAGATAATAGGCTTTGCTCTAATTTTGGTACTAGTTTTGCTGCTCCAATTGTGGCAAGTTTAGCTGCGCATACATGGCAGAGAATAGCCACTAATTCAGACTTTAATGTTTCACCATCATTGATTAAAGCATTATTAATTCATTCCGCTCAATTATCTTCTCCTGATTACTCGCCAAGTGAAAGACGCTATTTGGGAGCGGGAATTCCTAATGAGGTTATTGAGACCTTATATGATAGTGATGATAGGTTTACTCTGATTTTCCAAACATTCTTGGTTCCTGGGGTGAGGTGGAGAAAGGAAAACTATCCCATACCATCGGCACTTATTCAAAATGGAAAATTTAAAGGTGAGATTGTAATTACTGCTGCATATGCACCACCACTGAACCCTAATGCCGGCAGTGAATATGTTCGCGCGAACGTAGAGCTAAGTTTTGGCTTAATTGAGAATAATACTATAAAAGGAAAAGTACCTATGGAAGGAGAAAACGGTCAATCTGGATATGAGAGAGCTCAAATTGAGCATGGTGGAAAGTGGTCACCAGTAAAAATTCATCGCAAGGCATTTAATAAAGGAATTACTTCGGGTAACTGGGCTCTTCAAGCTAAAACAACGTTGAGAGCGAATGAACCGGCCTTAATGGAGCCTTTACCTGTAACTATTGTAGTAACTTTAAAATCATTAGATGGAAACACACAAGTTTATGCTGATGGCGTAAGAGCTTTAAATGCTAATAACTGGGCTCACTATCCATTGCCTGCTCGTGTGCCAGTTTCCGTATAACAACTATATAAATCAAACCCGCTGTAGCGGGTTTGATTTATTTGTGGGTGTGTTTTATAAAAATACCGCCCATACACAACAAAATACAAAAAGTATTACAGATAAAAAAGGAGCGTAATGTGCAGATTTGTTGTTTTCCATATTTACTCACCTTAATATGATTAATCCCGATAAGATTGTTATTTCAGCGGTTTTCAAATGAAATATTATGCTAATCTGGCAGATTTGCATAACATTAAAATTTAATTTATCTAACCGCTTTTAATAATAAGCGTTGTATTTTTATCCCAGCAATCTGTTGTTTGGTTTTTATTCCATTAAGGTGGGGCTTTACACTGGAGCCAGTTTATTTATACTTCATACGTCAGCCTGAACAACTGGCACCTGCTGCGCCAGCAGAGAAAACAGATGGCGCACGATACCAAATTTTACAATTCGGATAACTCTGCCGCCCCTGCCAGCAGGCACGGGCGGCGTTCTCATGCATTCAAATCTGACTGGTATCAGCACGACCCCTGCACCGAAGAACAGGCTGAATGGCTCATTCAGTGTTACCGCGGGCGCGGATGCGAGGTTAAAAAAGCCCTTAGCCTCGACTACCGTCACTGGATAATCTCCGTCAGGCTCCCTTACTCAGAACGGCCAGCGCGTCCGTCCCGCACATTCCAGCAACGGATCTGGAGGTAATGTGTGGGTATTACTTCGATCTGTTCTGGTACCGGAACTCGGTCTGGTTATCGTTAAGCCAGGCCGTGAATCAATGTCAGCATTCCATAACGGCAGAATACTGGTGGAGCCGGAACCAAAAAGCATGCGTAATCTGCCGTCCGGGGTCGTTCCTGCCGCTCGCCAGCCGCTGGTGGAAGACAAAACATTGCTGCCGTTTTTCAGTAACGCACGGGTGATTCGTGCTGCTGGTGGTGCTGGTGCATTGTCTGACTGGCTGTTGCGCCATATTAAATCCTGCCAGTGGCCACACGGCGATTATCATCACAGCGAAACCGTCATTCACCGTTATGGTACCGGCGCAATGGTGTTGTGCTGGCACTGCGACAACCAGCTGCGTGACCAGACATCCGAATCACTCGGGCAACTTGCTCATCAAAACCTGTCAGCATGGATGATTGACGTCATCGGTCACGCAATAAGCGGTACGCAGGAGCGTGAATTATCTCTGGCTGAATTATCCTGGTGGGCGGTCCGCAATCAGGTGGCGGACGCGCTACCGGAAGCGGTATTACGTCGTTCGCTGGGGTTGCGTGCGGAAAAAATTCGCTCTGTGTACAGTGAAAGCGACATCATACCGGGAGAGCAGACCGCCACCAGCATACTGAAACAGCGCACAAAAAATCTTGCGCCGCTGCCTCACGCCCACCAGCAACAGAACCCACCACAGGAAAAGACGGTGGTCAGCATTGCCGTTGATCCCGAGTCACCGGCTCAGTATCTCCAGCGCCAGAAATCACAACGGGAAGAGATGCCTGTATACACGCGCTGGGTAAAAACGCAGAAATGCATGACGTGTGGCAATCAGGCAGATGATCCGCATCACATCATTGGTCATGGACTGGGAGGGATGGGAACAAAGGCTGATGATTTGTTTGTTATTCCGCTGTGCCGTAAATGCCATAGCGAACTACACGCCGGGGTAAAAGATTTTGAAGAAAAACACGGCAGCCAGCTGTTGTTGCTGATTCGTTTTTTAATGCACGCGAGAAATTCGGGTGTTCTGAAGTGGAAAGCATAAATGACTGAACGCATAGAATTTGTTTTGCCTTACCCGCCAACGGTGAACACTTACTGGCGTCGTCGTGGCAGCACATATTTTGTATCAAAAGCCGGGGAGCGTTATCGCCGGGCAGTGGCGCTTATTGTTCGCCAGCAGCGGCTGAAATTAAGCCTGTCCGGAAGGTTGGCAATAAAAATTATTGCAGAACCACCGGATAAGCGCCGCCGTGACCTGGACAATATTCTGAAAGCGCCGCTGGATGCGCTGACGCATGCGGGGTTGCTAATGGACGATGAGCAGTTTGATGAAATCAATATCGTTCGTGGTCAGCCAGTATCTGGTGGACGTATGGGGGTGAAGATTTACCCCATAATGCATGAAGAGCAGGTCAAAAAATGAAACTGGAAGATTTACCGAAATACTACTCCCCAAAATCCCCTGGCCTGACCGATGTATCGGCCTCAACGTCAAAAGATGCGCTGAGTATCACTGATGTGATGGCCGCGCAGGGCATGACACAGAATCGGGCTGAGATGGGGTTTTCTGCGTTCCTGGGGAAAATGGGCATCAGTATGAATGACAGGGCGCGGGCAACAGAATTACTGGCAGATTATGCACTCAGTCGGTGCGATCGTGTGGCGGCGTTGAGAAAACTTCCGGCAGAAATAAAACCGGTAGTGATGCGCATTATGGCTTCGTATGCGTTTGAAGATTATGCCCGTAGCGCGGCGAGCAAAAAACAGTGCCCCTGCTGTCACGGAAAAAAATTTATTGAAAGCGAGGTTTTTACAAACAAGATCCAGTATCCGGATGGTAAGCCACCAGTGTGGGCAAAGTGCACAAAAGGCGTGTATCCGTCTTACTGGGAAGAATGGAAAAAAGTCAGGGAGGTGGTAAAAGTTGCCTGTCCGGAGTGTGGCGGAAAGGGTGAGGTTTCCACCGCCTGTAAGGATTGCCGTGGGCGTGGTGTCGCCATTCATCGTGAAGAGTCGGTAAAACGTGGTATGCCTGTTATCAGAGATTGCCAGCGTTGTGGTGGTCGTGGCTGTGAAAGGCTGCCATCAACGGAGGCATTTAATGCCATATGCAAAGTGACGAGTGCTATCACGCTTGATACGTGGAAAAAATCAGTGAAACGCTTTTACGATACGTTGGTGGTTCGGTTTGACATTGAAGAGGCATGGGCGGAGCGGCAGTTAAAGAGGGTAACGCGATAGTGTTGTTGATTTTTCCCGAATCTGTGGTAAATTTGCTCTAACGATGGGCGTTTTATGCCTGACGTTAGAAGATTTTTTACACCCCGCCGCCTGGCGGGTTTTTTATGACTGAAATCGCGTCAGTACAGTAAACGCGCTGGTGGCGGTGAATACCTGTCTTTCAGCTTGCTGGCTTTTTCGACAAGAGTTATTGGTGTGTCACGTTAACCGGAAAAGGGAAAAAGACATGCTAAAACAGCAGGATATGACAGAAACCGCCAGAGTGGTGTTTAATGAATTAAGCGTTACCGAACCGGCGACAGTCGGGGAGATAGCGCAGAATACTTACCTTTCACGCGAACGCTGCCAGTTAATACTGACCCAGCTGGTTATGGCGGGTCTGGCAGACTATCAGTTCGGTTGTTACAGACGCCTTCCGCAGTGAAGGCTTTTTTATTTGTGGTAAATGGGCGGCTGGTGGGTGTTAGGGGCACCCACCAGCCATCTGCTCATGCGTTGGGTTCACAAGCAAACCTCAGGCCCACTGCTTTGCGCAAAAGCAGAATGAGCCTATCAGAGACAGGCTTAATGATCCATGCTTAATACTGTAAAAATATCCAGTTGTGAGTTAATCAACGCCGACTGCCTGGAATTTATCCGGTCGTTACCCGAAAATTCTGTTGACCTGATAGTCACGGACCCGCCGTACTTTAAAGTGAAGCCTGAGGGCTGGGATAACCAGTGGAAGGGCGACGATGATTACCTGAAGTGGCTGGACCAGTGTCTGGCGCAGTTCTGGCGGGTGCTGAAACCTGCCGGAAGTCTTTACCTGTTCTGTGGTCATCGCCTGGCATCTGATATCGAAATCATGATGCGTGAACGCTTCAGTGTGCTGAACCATATTATCTGGGCGAAGCCGTCCGGACGCTGGAACGGATGCAACAAGGAAAGCCTGCGGGCGTATTTCCCCGCCACAGAGCGCATTCTGTTCGCGGAACATTATCAGGGGCCGTATCGTCCGAAAGATGCCGGGTATGCGGCGAAGGGCAGTGCACTGAAACAGCATGTGATGGCCCCGCTGATTTCTTACTTTCGTGATGCGCGCGCGGCCCTGGGGATAACGGCAAAACAGATTGCAGATGCCACAGGAAAGAAAAACATGGTGTCGCACTGGTTCAGTGCCAGTCAGTGGCAGCTACCGAATGAAAGCGATTATCTGAAATTACAGGCGCTGTTTGCCCGGGTGGCAGAAGAGAAGCATCGGCGTGGTGAACTGGAAAAGCTCCACCACCAGCTGGTGGATACGTATACCTCACTGAACCGGCAGTATGCGGAGCTGCTGAGTGAATATAAACATCTGCGGCGGTATTTTGGCGTGACGGTGCAGGTGCCGTATACCGATGTGTGGACGCATAAACCGGTGCAGTTCTATCCCGGGAAACATCCGTGCGAAAAACCGGCAGAAATGCTGCAGCAGATAATCAGCGCAAGCAGTCGTCCGGGTGACCTGGTTGCAGATTTTTTCATGGGGTCGGGTTCAACGGTAAAAGCGGCGATGGCACTGGGGCGTCGTGCGATTGGCGTTGAACTGGAGACCGGACGTTTTGAGCAGACAGTCAGGGAAGTTCAGGATTTAATCGTTTGAAACGGATGAGATTGCAGAATTAATTACGCACCATTATTATTCTGCTTCCGGCCCTTTAGCTCAGTGGTGAGAGCGAGCGACTCATAATCGCCAGGTCGCTGGTTCAAATCCAGCAAGGGCCACCATCACAAACCGCCATTAGCTTATCAGGAAGAGCAGACGACACGATAACAGGGTTGTTGGTGCGGGGGCGGGTCCCCGATGGCGGTCCATTATCGGTATTCAGCGTTGTTAGCTCAGCCGGACAGAGCAATTGCCTTCTAAGCAATCGGTCACTGGTTCGAATCCAGTACAGCGCGCCATATTCATTCTTCCAGATTCCTTTCGGCAGAGCCTTATACTGAAATATACCTGGCTCAGGATATTGTTGAAAATATTATATGTTTGTCAAAAATAAAAGTTCTGTTAAGTGTTGATTGAGTGTTTGTTATACGGTCTAATGGTTTTTTCAGCATTAAATATTTATCATTCATATGGTGTGGGTAGAGTGAATATTGATGAGGCGTCGGGGTGTTTCATCCTTAGGCAGCGTATTGATATAGTCAATGCAGAACGAGCAAAGGCCTTCAGCCGTTTGACAGTTTTGTTCTGTACTCCTGATCGTCTTTCGGGAAGAGACGTTATTATTCTGAATAGTGATGCTATACAGAGGGTTTGCGATGAGTTCATGGTGGCTAATTCAGAATTATTTGCTCTTGTTCAGGAGTACAACAGAATAGCCAGGACCTGTGGTATGGATGAACTTCGGATTACTCATCTGGGGTAGATACATATCTGGATTATCACCGGTTACGGTAAAAAGTGATTGCTTACTGTTTTTGTGAATGGCATTGCAGCAGCCGGATAATGTCAGTGCTGGCTGACGGTGTGCTGGTGGCGGGTGTGGTGGTTGCTGCTTTCCCGTTGCTGAAAAAGAAAACGCCAGACTGTTAGCCGGGTATCAGTTAGCGGGAGAAATTTTTAAATACTTCACAATTCAGGCGGTTGACTGTTGTCTGGTTTGCGGGGAGTTTGTTAAAAGAAACTGGCATGGTGAATCCCCCTGTGCGGAGGGGCAATCAGCGAGTAGGTATATGGGATAATCGCGGATTCAGGTGCTGGTACTGAATTCACCGGGAGGCACCCGGCACCATGCAATGGCACATAGCGCCACTCTCCAGCCCCTCTCCGGAGGGGCTGTTTATATTGATTTTGTCAGATGTGAGTAAACTCCTTATGGACTTTGTTGTTTTAGCCCATAAGGACATATTTGCAGAGTGCAACGGTTATTAAAGCATTCATTCAATACGTTATCTGTATTTGTAGGGCATTCCTGGCTGTTTTTGATTAAATTCCAGAATGTTTTATTGAATGGTACTACGTTGTAAATGGTTACAGGCAGCACTTTGTTATTGAGCATGATGCCTGTGTGAGTCAGTGTAAATATACTTTCAGGAGGTAAGAAAGCATCCGATTGATACCAGATTATTAATTTTATTTTACTCCATATGACTGAAAAAGATATTCCGCATGATGGCTGGATAACTGTATCAATCACAATCCACTTCATTTAGTTTCCTTGTTTATGCCTTGCTGGTGATGTTCTGAAAAGTATAAATGATATTTTTGATTGTAAACCATAGAGCAGAATTATTTTTCTGATGTTGTTTATTGTTTATTTAAATGCAGGGTGGTTTATATCTCGTCTTGTAGTTTATCCATGCATATCTGCTTGATGATGAGGTTTTTAATTAAGGTATGGTTTTGTGTTTTTTCTGTATTACATGTCAGGTATTTTAAAGAATCATTTTTCAGATGGTGGAAAGAACCATGGCATTTAAACACTATGATGTTGTCAGGGCGGCGTCGCCGTCAGATCTTGCGGAAAAGCTGACACATAAACTGAAAGAGGGCTGGCAGCCGTTTGGTAGTCCGGCGGCCATAACCCCTTATACCCTGATGCAGGCGATTGCAGCAGAAGGTGATGTGGTCGTCAGTGGTGCAACTGAGCCGGAGTGGTACTACGTCATCGTACTGGCCGGGCAATCCAATGCCATGGCTTACGGTGAAGGGCTTCCGCTTCCGGATTCTTACGATGCGCCCCACCCACGCATTAAGCAACTGGCCCGTCGCAACACAGTGACTCCCGGTGGTAAAGCATGCGCATTTAACGACATCATTCCGGCAGACCACTGCCTGCATGATGTTCAGGATATGAGCGCACTGAATCATCCGAAGGCAGACCTGAGCAAAGGGCAGTACGGCTGTGTCGGCCAGGGCTTACATATTGCCAAAAAACTGCTTCCGTATATCCCGAATAACGCGGGGATCCTGCTGGTACCATGCTGTCGTGGTGGTTCGGCATTCACCCAGGGCGCGGAGGGGACATTCAGTGCGGACACGGGGGCCAGCCAGGATTCGGCACGCTGGGGTGTGGGTAAACCGTTATATCAGGACCTGATCGCACGCACCAAAGCGGCATTACAGAAGAACCCGAAAAATGTGTTGCTGGCGGTGTGCTGGATGCAGGGCGAATTTGACATGAGCGCTGCCACCTACGCACAGCAACCGGACCTGTTCACGGCCATGCTGAAGCAGTTCCGTACTGACCTTTCCGGATTTAACGCGCAGTGCCATGGCGGCAGTGCTGCAGTTGTACCGTGGATTTGTGGCGACACGACGTATTACTGGAAAAACACATACGGCACACAGTATGACTCCGTCTACGGCGCGTACAAAAACAGGGAGAGCGACAACGTTTTCTTTGTGCCGTTCATGACCGACGGTAACGGCAACAACACGCCCACCAACTTACCGGCAGAAGACCCGGATATTGCTGATGCAGGTTATTACGGCGCGCAATCCCGTAGTAATGGTAATTGGGTATCGTCAAATCGTCCGACACATTTCAGTTCATGGGCGCGCAGGGGCATTATTTCGGATCGCCTGGCAACCGCTATTCTGAACGCAGTTGGTCGAACCAGCGCCTTCATCAGCGGTACCGCACCGGAGATTAAACCCTCGCCCGGCGGCGACACGCCATCGGGGCCGTCTGATGGTGACACATCCGTTCGTACAGTCTCCCTGCTGCCGACAGCCGGAGAGGCTGCTGCGCAGGGCTGGACCATCACCGGCGGCAGTGTTGCGCTGGAAGATGGTGTGTTTAAGGTTACCAAGCAGAGCAATAAAACCTGGTCCCTGATGCATCCGGTGGATGACGCGGTCTCCCTGCTGACACGGGGTGGCAGACTGAGCTGTAAGTTTCGACTGTCAGGCGCACTGACCAACAACCAGTTCGGTCTGGGAATTTATCTGTATACCGATGTAGCGTTACCTGACGTCGTGGCGATGACCGGGACTGGTAACCCGTTCCTGATGTCGTTCTTCACCCAGACCACAGACGGCAAACTGAATCTGATGCATCACAAGAAAGCCGGAAACACAAAGTTGGGCGAGTTCGGGAATTACAGTAACGACTGGCAGACGCTGGAGCTGGTGTTCACCGCCGGCAGTGCCACGGTTACTCCGAAACTGAATGGAGTGGCTGGCCCGGCATTCCAGGTCATAAAAGACAGTCTGACACTGGGGCTGAATGCGCTGACGCTGACGGATATTACCAAAAATGCAGCGTATGGCGTTGAGATAGAAAGTCTGGTGCTGGAGATAAATGCACCGGCATCATCATAAAAAGTGAGCCAGTCAAATGGAAGGTATCGTTAAACTCACCGGTAGTGTCAGTGGGTCGTCTGAGATGCCTGCATGAGTTATCAGAGCCATCAGTACTTAACTGGTGGCTTTTTTTATTGTTGTCAGCTTCCGGATAACGGGAGACGGGGTATGTACCAGATGGAAAAAATCACAACAGGTGTGTCATACACCACGTCAGCGGTGGGAACGGGCTACTGGTTCCTGCAGTTGCTGGACAGGGTTTCCCCGTCTCAGTGGGCGGCAATAGGCGTGCTGGGGAGTCTGCTGTTTGGGCTGCTGACATATCTGACTAACCTGTATTTCAAAATCAGAGAGGACCGTCGTAAGGCTGCACGGGGAGAGTAATTCAATGACTCAAAACTATGAACTGATTGTGAAAGGGATCCGCAATTTTGAGAATAAAGTTACGGTAACTTTAGCGTTACGGGACAAAAAACGCTTTGACGGTGAAATTTTTGACCTGGACATCTCGCTGGACCGTGTTGAAGGTGCCACGCTGGAGTTTTATGAGGCAGCAGCCAGAAGGAGCATCAGACAGGTCTTCCTGGATGTTGCTGCCGGGTTATGTGAAGGGGATGAGCAGTCGCCGGAAAAGCGCCCCGTAATTTTAGAGGCGCAGAATGTATGGATAACCTACAAAGGAAAGCTACCGGGAATAATTACTGGTTCTCTGAAGACTCCTCCGGAATCACAACCTTAAGTCACTGACCGGAACAGATAAACCTGTCCGTGGGCAGAAACCGATAAATCCTGATAAATATCCATGAACACCAAAATCAAATACGGCCTGTCGGCTGCCGTTCTGGCGCTGATTGCCGCTGGTGCGCCTGCGCCTGACATTCTCGACCAGTTTCTGGATGAAAAGGAAGGTAACCACACCACGGCATACCGTGATGGCGCGGGTATCTGGACCATCTGCCGCGGTGCCATCCTGGTGGATGGCAAACCTGTCGTTCCTGGCATGAAGTTGTCGAAGGAAAAATGCGACCGGGTTAACGCCATTGAGCGTGATAAGGCGCTGGCATGGGTGGAGAAAAACATCAGAGTGCCATTGAGTGAACCCCAGAAAGCGGGGATCGCGTCATTCTGTCCGTACAACATTGGCCCCGGTAAGTGTTTTCCGTCGACGTTTTATAAACGAATTAATGCAGGTGATCGCAGGGGAGCGTGTGAGGCGATTCGCTGGTGGATTAAGGACGGTGGCAGGGACTGCCGTATTCGCTCAAATAACTGTTACGGTCAGGTATCCCGTCGTGACCAGGAGAGCGCGCTGGCGTGCTGGGGAATCGACAGATAAGCAGAATATTTTGCTAATAAATGACGTTGGCCAAGGCGGATGGATAACACGAAATCCTGCGAACTGGCAAAATGTAAGTGAATAAAAGTAAAAACCCCGTTTGTTGGCAGCAAGCGGGGTTTTGTTTTTATGGCAGTAAGCTATGGGAGGCTGCCTTGATTGATTTTAGCAAACTGATTAGGGAGTTGCGACTCATGATTAGTCAATTACCAAACTGGAAATTTTTGCTGGTCTGGAGCATCCCTTTTTTATGGGTAGTATCCCAGTTAATTGTGGCAATTAAGGGGTAGCTATGTCAGACAAACTCATAACGCCGGCAAAGGTCCTGTGTGTGATTGTCGGTATTTCATTTTCACTAATGCTGGTTGCTCTTTTTCTGTCCTTCGCCTGGGTGATGTTGTCTTCGTCGGGGCTGCTGGGGTGACAGTGACTGATGACATCAGCAGAGCGCTGGCTTTTGCTATTAAGTGGGTGGCTGTTGGTATTGCTGTGTCTCCGATGCTGTATGGGCTGGCAAAACTGGTCATTGCGCTGAAATCGTGAACTTTAAAAAGATGAGTGCTGAACTTATTCGGGCAATGGCATTTGCCATTCGTATTGTGGCCATTGCTGTTCTGGTCTGGGCAATCCGTTGGTGGTGATATGAACCGTGTTCTGTGTGTGGTGATTATTGTCCTGCTGGTAGCCTGTGGTGTGCTTAGTCTGGGGCTGAATCATTACCGCGATAACGCCATCACCTACAAAGCGCAGCGCGATAAAAAAGTCAGTGAGCTGAAACTGGCGAATGCCACTATTACTGACATGCAGCAGCGCCAGCGAGATGTCGCTGCGCTTGATGCCAGATACACGAAGGAATTAGCCGATGCGAGAGCTGAAAATGAAACTCTGCGCGCTGATGTTGCCGCTGGTCGTAAGCGCCTGCGGGTCAACGCCACCTGCCCCGGTACCGTGCGTGAAGCCACCGGCACCTCCAGCGTGGATAATGCAACCGGCCCCCGACTGGCAGACACCGCTGAACGGGATTATTTCATCCTCAGAGAACGGTTGATGACAATGCAGAAGCAGCTGGAAGGGGCGCAGGAATATATCCGCACTCAGTGCACTAAGCTGGCTTTTTATTATCCGGAGGATACATGAAGAAATTACGGGTAACCGTAGAACCTTTTCAGGGAACAATTCCGTTCCGTATTTTGCAGCGTGGTCGTGTTCTTGTTGAAGGTTCGTTCAGTGGTAAATGTACGCAATTACACTCCCGGACCTTTCAGGTGAATGCCACGAATGAAGAGCTAACCGTGGAGTGTACGATGAATGCCGCTAAATGCCGCATGGTATCCGCTGCATTACAGCCAGTGTGTTGAGCGACCTTATTATCCATGCGCGGTATTGTCGCCGTATTCCTGCATTAACAGAGACCGCAGCCCGACAGGGAGACTCCTCTGCGCGAGTGTGCGGGGATAATCAAAAACGATACACACCGGGGTTTACCGCGTTAACGGAGCGCGGCGTTGTCCCCTCATAGTCGCCTGTCCGGTGCGATGGTGGAAGAAACCGAACGTTCATTTCTCGTTATTTGTCATGCTGGCCGGGCGCAGATGCGTTGCATCTGTTGCCAGCCTTCTCCTGCAGGCTTCAATAACCCACGCTGAAAAGTTACCGGACCCTTTATGCTCAAGGGCGATGTTGATCTGTTCAATTATGTGATTGGGGAAACGGATATTGCGGGTTGTGGTTCTGCGGGTACGGTTTTTCGATGACATATTTATTTCCTTTACTGATTGCCATATGACGGGGATTTTACATGGCTGAGCTTCGTACACTCCAGAGCAGAATCAAAACACTGAATACCCGACGGGTGAATATTCTGAAGGGTGAACAGCGTCGTGTCAGTGGCAGTGCACGTGTTTCCCTCAAGCGTCATATCTGGCTCAGGGACGCCGGGCAGTGCCGTCTCTGTGGTCGTGTGGTTGACCTCTGTGACAGTGAACTCGATCACCGAATTGCACTTCAGTTCGGTGGTGGTAATGAGGAGACGAATCTCTGGACGCTCTGTACCGAATGCCATCGACAAAAGTCTGCTCGTGAAGCGGCGAGTGGTATGCCGGACCCGACGCTGCCGGAGGTGTCCGGAGGTAGTGGCAGAGAGGACGACATCATCGGACTGTAACCCAACCCGGGGGGGGTATCATCCGGCGTAAAAAACGATCGCTTTGGACACCGCGCCCCCTCTCACGCAGAGAAAAAATTCCCGTTTCAGGGCAGTTAACATGTTAACTGGCTGCCCGGGCATTTTTGCGGTTTTTATCTTTATTATTCAGTTTGTTGTGCGGAAAAAATGTTAACAGGCTTTTTCAGCAAATGTTAACCAGGCAGCAGTTAACATTTGCGGCATGAGACGCCGGGAAAAATGGGCTGAACCATACCCGGCTGAGTGCGTTCTGGACCCGGGAGGAGGCTGTGCTGACAACGCAAAAACGAAAATTTGCGCTGGCGCTCATGTCCGGGAAAAACAAAACAGCGTCAGCCATTGCCGCCGGTTATTCGGCGAAGACCGCCAGGGTTAAAGGCTCGCAGCTGGCAAAAGATCCGGAGGTGCTTGCGTTTATAGCCCGTAAACAATGCGAGACGGTGGAGGTGGATGAGGTTCCTGTTTACCGGCAGAAAAAATCAGAGCAGGAGGATAAACCCCGTCGCCGTGAGGCGGCTGCAATACCACAGCCGGACGAAAACAATCCGGAGATGCCACCGTCCGCGGTGATGTCTCCTGGTATTGAATATATGGAGGATGGTCTTCCCGATCCGGTGAAAGCCATGGGGCGGATCCTGGTGGAAAACCTCTGCATTGATCCGAAACTGGCACTGGATGCGGCCTGGCGTCTGGCGCAGTTCACGCACCATAAAAAAGGGGATACCGGGAAAAAATCGGCAAAAGGTGATGCCGCGAAAAAAGCGGCTAACCGTTTTGCGGTGCCACCGCCACCCCGACTGGTGGTGAATAACGATAATGAGGGCAACGGATGATACCTGTATGGAGCACAGCCTGCCCGGACTGGGCAGAGCGCCTGAAAAAGGGGCTGTCGATTATTCCGGATCCGATTTATCCGGACGAGGCCGCACATGCCCTGGCGATTTTTAAACAACTGCGGATTGTGGATGCACCTGGTAGCCCTACGTTCGGGGAGTCCTGTGCACCGTGGGTGTTTGACCTGGTGGCGGCCCTGTTTGGCTCCTACGATGCGCAGACCGGTGTACGCCATATCAAGGAAGTTTTTATCCTTATCCCCAAGAAAAACTCGAAGTCCACGCTGGCCGCGGGGATCATGATGACTGCACTGTTACTGAACTGGCGGCAGGCGGCGGGTTACACGATTCTGGCCCCGACTGTGGAGGTGGCGGCCAACGCCTTCAACCCTGCCCGGGATATGGTACGACGTGACGATGATCTGGATGACCTCTGCCAGGTACAGACCCATATCCGGACCATCACCCACCGGGTGACAGACACCACCCTGAAGGTGGTGGCAGCCGATCCGAATACGGTGTCCGGTATCAAGTCCGTGGGTACGCTGATTGATGAGTTGTGGCTGTTTGGCAAGCAGTGCAAGGCGGAGGACATGTTACGTGAAGCCATAGGCGGCCTTGCCTCCCGCCCGGAAGGGTTTGTGGTGTATACGACCACCCAGTCGAATGAACCGCCCGCCGGGGTGTTCAGACAGAAACTGCAGTACGCCCGGGATGTGCGCGACGGCAAAATTCATGATCCGCACTTTCTGCCGGTGATATTTGAACACCCTCCTGAAATGGTGGAAAGCGGGGCTCACCTGCTGATGGAAAACCTCGCCATGGTCAATCCTAATCTCGGCTATTCAGTGGATGAGGCCTTTCTGTACCGGGAGTACCGTAAAGCCCGGGAAGCCGGTGAAGAGACATTCCGGGGGTTCATGTCAAAACACGCCAATGTGGAAATTGGTCTTGCCCTGCGCTCTGACCGCTGGGCGGGGGCTGATTTCTGGGAAGAGCAGGGCCGTTGTATCAGCCTGGACGATATCCTGCGTCGTGCTGATGTGGTGACGGTGGGGATTGACGGCGGAGGGCTGGATGATCTGCTGGGGATGTATGTGATTGGGCGTGACCGGGAGACCCGCGAATGGCTGGGCTGGGGCCATGCCTGGGCGCATGAAACCGCGGTGGTCCGACGGAAGAGCGAGGCGTCCCGGTTTCAGGATCTTGTTGCCTGTGGAGATATGACCATTGTCCGGCGTGTCGGGGATGACACGGCGGAAGTGGCGGAATATGTGCGTCGCATTCATGAGGCTGAGTTACTGGACCATATCGGTATTGACCCGTCAGGGGTGGGGCAGATTCTGGATTCACTGGCGGAAGCCGGGATCCCCGACGGAATTGTGGTGGGGATAAGCCAGGGCTGGAAACTGGGCGGGGCCATTAAAACCACCGAGCGCAAACTGGCTGAAGGGGTGCTGGTGCATGGTGACCAGCCCCTGATGGCCTGGTGTGTCGGCAATGCCCGGGTGGAGCCTAAAGGTAACGCCATTCTTATCACCAAACAGGCCAGTGGACGGGGAAAAATTGACCCGCTGATGGCGCTGTTCAATGCGGTCTCCCTGATGTCCCTTAACCCGGAACCGAAAAAGAAAGAATATGCGGTTTTTTTCATATAACCCTGTTCACACTGTAACCATCACGAACCGCTCCGGCGGTTTTTTTATTTTCAGGAGGCTGATGTGACTCTTAAACGGGCCTGTTCCCTGCTGACGGTGAAATCCTTCAGTGAGGATGAACGAGTGATCACCGGGATTGCGTCAACGCCTTCTCCGGATCGGGATGGTGACATCCTGGAGCCGGAGGGCGCGGAGTTTGGCAGTGCGATCCCGTTTCTCTGGCAGCATGACCATTCCCGCCCGGTGGGGCAGTGTACGGTGCGCCGGGTCAGCGAAGGGCTGGAAATCACGGCAACACTGGTGAAGCCCGTACCGGATATGCCGTCGCAACTGGCTGCCCGGCTGGATGAGGTCTGGGCGGCCATTAAGACCGGGCTGGTCAGGGGGCTGTCCGTGGGCTTCCGTCCCCATGAATACACCTTTCTGGACGGAGGCGGACTGCATTTTCTGCGCTGGGAACTGATGGAGGTGTCTGCCGTCACCGTGCCCGCGAATGCGGAATGCACCATCCGGACCATTAAATCTTACGACCGCCCGTTTTCTGCCGCGTCCGGCAACCGGAAACCGGTGGTGAAAATCGCATCTTCTGCCGGCGCTGCGGCACAGTCAACAACCGTTTTTCATAAGGAAAAGACCATAATGAATATTGGCGAACAGATTAAAAGTTTTGAAAACAAGCGTGCAGCGCTGGCAGCCTCCCTTGAGGAGGTCATGACCAAAGCCGCAGAGGAAGGGCGCACGCTGGATGTGGAGGAGGAAGAGCATTACGACAACACCGCAGCGGAAATCCGTCAGGTGGATGCGCACCTGAAGCGCCTGCGTGAACTGGAAGCCGGTAAGGCCGCCACGGCGCAGCCGGTGAAACAGGCCGGTAACGGGAATGTGGCCGCGGTGGCTTCTGCGCCGGTGATCCGTGTGGAGCAGAAACTGGATAAGGGGATTGGCTTCGCCCGCTTTGCCAAATCGCTGGCTGCGGCTAAAGGCGTCCGATCTGAAGCCCTGGAAGTGGCCCGTCGTCAGTATCCGGATGACAGTCGTCTGCATCATGTCCTGAAATCGGCAGTGGGCGCGGGGACCACCACGGATCCGCAGTGGGCAGGCAGCCTGTCTGAATATCAGGAATACGCACAGGACTTTATTGATTACCTGCGTCCGCAGACCATTATCGGGCGATTTGGTCAGGGCGGGATCCCTGCACTTCGTCAGGTGCCGTTCAATATCCGTGTGCACGCCCAGGTGTCCGGCGGTGCTGCCGGCTGGGTGGGTGAGGGTAAGGCAAAACCCCTGACGAAGTTTGATTTTGAATCCATCACCTTCAGTCATGCGAAGGTGTCGGCCATTGCGGTACTGACGGAAGAATTGATCCGTTTTTCCAGTCCGGCTGCTGATGCACTGGTCCGTAATGCGCTGGCGGAAGCGGTGGTGGCGCGTCTGGATACAGACTTTGTGGACCCGAAAAAAGCCGCAGTGGCAGATGTCTCCCCGGCGTCCATCACCCATGATGTGAAGGGCACGGCATCAACCGGTAACCCGGATGCGGATGCAGAGGCTGCGTTTGGACAGTTTGTGGCAGCAAACCTGCAGCCCACCGGTGCGGTCTGGCTGATGTCCAGCACCAATGCCCTGGCACTGTCCATGCGTAAAAATGCGCTGGGTCAGAAGGAATACCCGGACATGACCCTGCTGGGTGGCTCCTTCCAGGGGCTGCCGGTGATTGTCTCCCAGTACGTGGGTGACCAGCTGGTGCTGGTGAATGCCCCGGATATTTATCTGGCGGATGACGGCGGCGTGGCAGTGGATATGTCCCGCGAGGCATCACTGGAAATGCAGTCTGAGCCGGGCGGCGACAGTACCACGCCGTCCCCGGTGGAGCTGGTTTCCATGTTCCAGACAGGCAGCGTGGCCATCCGTGCGGAGCGCTGGATCAACTGGCGTCGTCGCCGTACCGCGGCGGTGGCGGTGATCACCGGAGTGAACTACGGCAGTGCGTCCGGCGGCTGAGTCTGATAAGGAGGACGGGAGGCGTGCGCCTCCCGTAACAGGTTATGGCAAAGATCCGATATCTGCAGGGCACGCATGATGCCCGGGCCGGGGATATCCGTGATGTGGCACAGCCGTGTGCGGAGGTGCTGGTTCGCCTGGGAAAGGCGGAGTACATCACGGTGCGACGTCCGGCAGGTCAGAAAAAGAAACGTGATGCGGAGCATGGCGAATGTGGAACCTTTTACGGCGAACCCGAAAAAACCAGAAATCAGGACGTGACGTAAGAGAGGCGGGCTGGACCAGCCTGTTTCAGGCGGTGGCTGAGCCCTTTTCCGGCGCCTGGCAGCAGGGCGTGAAAGCCGATCCTGAAGCCGTCCTCTCCTTTCATGCGGTGTTTGCATGTATTTCGCTGATATCCCAGGATATCGCCAAAATGCGGCTGCGTCTTATGCAGACGGATGCGCATGGGATACGCAGGGAAACGCGCCGGGGGGATATTGCCCGCCTCTGTCGTCGTCCCAACGCCCAGCAGAACCGCATCCAGTTTTTTGAACTGTGGCTGAACGCCAAACTGCGTCACGGCAATACGGTGGTGCTGAAAATCCGTAATGCCCGGGGGCAGATCAAAGAACTGCGTATTCTGGACTGGAGCCGGGTTGAACCTCTGGTGGCGGATGACGGCGAGGTGTTCTACCGCATCACGCCGGACCGGAACTGCGGGATCACGGAGGCGGTGACGGTGCCTGCCCGGGAAGTGATCCACGACCGGTTTAACTGTTTTTTTCATCCGCTTATAGGATTGCCGCCGGTGTATGCCGCCGGGCTGGCGGCCACGCAGGGGCATCATATTCAGGAAAATTCGACGTCTTTTTTCAGAAATGGTGGCAGGCCGTCCGGGGTGATTGAGATCCCCGGCAGTATTACGGAAGAAAATGCGAAAAAACTGAAGAGCAACTGGGACAGCGGGTATACAGGCGAAAATGCGGGGAAAACGGCCATTCTGAGCAACGGGGCAAAATACAACCCCACGACGTTTTCACCTGTGGATGCGCAGACGGTGGAACAACTGAAGATGACCGCTGAAATTGTCTGTTCGGTGTTCCGTGTCCCGGCCTACAAGATTGGCGTGGGACAACCGCCTTCCAGTGACAACGTGGAGGCGCTGGAGCAGCAGTATTATTCCCAGTGCCTGCAGACGCTGATTGAGTCCATTGAACTGTTACTGGATGAGGCGCTGGAAACGGGGGAAAACGAGAGTACAGAATTTGATGTCACCACGCTGCTGAGAATGGACAGTGAGCGGCGCATGAAAACGCTGGGGGATGCGGTGAAAAATACGCTTCTCACGCCCAATGAGGCCCGTAAACGGGAGAACCTGCCGCCCCTGGCCGGCGGTGATGCACTGTATCTTCAGCAGCAGAACTACAGTCTGGAGGCGCTGTCCCGTCGTGATGCCCGTGAGGATCCGTTCTCGTCTGCCGGGAAAACAGTTTCATCACAGCTGCCTGACGGCGCATCTGACGGTAATAAGGCAATCAGTGAAACAGAGCATGATGCGGTGAAAGCGATGTTCAGGGGGGATACTGAGAAAATGACGGAACGGGAACTGTCCATTATTCGTGCACTGGGAGAAGAATTCTCCACAGTGCTGGCGGATTTACAGCGCACATTTGAGGGGAAGATGGCCTCGCAGGCACAAGCGTTTGAAGAGAAACTGACTTCCCTGTCGGCGGTATTACAGAAGCATGTGACGGTGGATGAGGTGCGTCCGGTTCTGCAGGCGATGGTGGATGACGCTGTGGGGGCCATTCCGGTACCGCGTGATGGTCGTGATTATGATCCGGATGTACTGCAGCAGGCGGTGAATGATGCGGTCGCAAATATTCCGCAGCCGGCGGACGGTAAAAGTCTCACCCCGGATGATGTGCGTCCGATGCTTGAACAGATGGTGAAGGAGGCTGTAAGCCATATCCCTGTTCCGCG